>Ga0210044_10000780_pt1 | contig 48631 bp, 42 predicted proteins | sample CryGey13umfilter_2_FD_183959 | JGI IMG/M metagenome (GOLD analysis project Ga0210044, IMG submission 183959) | Groundwater microbial communities from aquifer in Utah, USA - Crystal Geyser 4/9/14 3 um filter (SPAdes) (version 2) | ecosystem: Environmental > Aquatic > Deep subsurface >...
TAAGTCAGCCCTTCTGTATGTTTATATTAAGCAGTAATGGTCAGACTGAGCATTTAAGGTATATTGATAATTTGATGGCGAGTGATTTCTCAGTAATTCATGAGCGTCTTTACTCTTCTCCAACAACCCCTTTACTCCAATTTTAAATTTGTAGTTATTGGCAACAATTAGGGTATCGTTTTGGGCAAAAAGAGTTCCCATAAAAAAAAGTAATAAGGTAAGTGTAGTGGTTTTCATTACTTGCCCTCCTCTAATTGTTCTATTTTTAATTGAAGTTTATCGTTGCCTTTCTTTAAATCAATAACATAAAGGGTTAACTCTTCTATTTTACGTAATAATATAGCATCCATTTCGCCTAAATTTATTCCTTTTTCTTTTACTTCTTTTTCTGATGGTACATTGGGTAAATGGTGGTGTTTAGTAATATAATTCTCTACATCTACTAAAGAGCTGAGTTGATAATCATTGTGAAATACATTATCGTACCACGTAAGGTTGGTAGCATCAACTTGTACACTTCTAGCTCTAACATTCCCTTCTACCGATAATTTATAGCCAGTAACAGCAGTTGTTCCAATGCCTATATTACCATCTTGATGTATAAATAAACGAGTATTGCTTTTTATGGTAGCATCAGCTATTCCAGTTTGTCCAGTTGTACCAGTTGATGGTATAGTTGAAAATCGTATTCCACCTGATATATCACCATAAATTATTGCTCCTCCATTATGAGCTTGATCTGTAGCTGTTGACCAGGTACTACTATTCTGTCTTGAAGCGTTAAATCCCAAGTAACTGGTTCCCCACTCTAAATTTGCTCCATTAGCATTTCCTACCACTAATTTTGTGTTAGTAGTTCCAACTTGTAACATATCTTCTGGTGTGGTTGTTCCTATTCCAACTTTTCCATCGCCTTTTACCACAAAAACATCTTGATTATTGCTTATTCTTGTCACCGAATAAGCAATAATATCATCATTATTAACCAAATTTTTAATACCGTACTTTTGTGGAGTATTATTAGTTTGTAAGTTCAACAATCTTATTCCTACTTCTTTATTTACACTTGCTAAATTTAATTGATATAGGCTATTAGGACCTACACCAATTCCAGTTACGTTTAAGTGAGTTAAACCTCCAACTGTAAAATTTCCTGCAATAGTTACACTTTTAAAATTAGGGCACAAAGCAATATCATCATCAGTTGGTGTTCCATCTGCAAAAGACCAAGGCATTGTATTTAGACAGGTATAAGTATCATCAGGTGGTAATGCTATATTTGCAATTATTAGTTTCCCACTCGGGTTTATCGAAACCAATCTATTTGTTGTTAATGCTGTATCTGCTAAACTTTTAATTTTTAAATTACCCAACACATTGGCATTGCCATTCATTTTGGTTAATCCGTCAATAATTAAATTATCTTTCATTTTGGCAACGCCAAGCACTTTTAAATCGGATTTGAATTTACCATCGCCTACAAAAACAGATGTTCCTAGTACTTTTATGTCTTGGTCAACAGTTAGTTTCTTTTGTATAGTAACACTATCTTTTATCACTACTGTGCTATCAATGGTTACTTTGCCTCCTAATTTAGATTCTCCAACCACTTCGAGTTTGGTATTGGGCGAGGTTGTTCCAACTCCTACATTACCAGTTAGTGGCAAGGTGTTAGGTGTTTGAGCCATTAACTGATTAGAAAAAAATGCTAAAAAGATTAGAAGTTTGAAGTTTGAAGTTTGAAGTTTGAAGTTTGAAGTTTGAAGTTTGAAGTTTGAAGTTTGAAGTTTGAAGTTTGAAGTTTCATAATTCAGAGATTTAGAAAGTGAATAACAAGTAAATATAAAAAATAAAATGAAGTAAAGCAAATTTATTTTTAAAATAATGCGTAATTCGGGTTAAAAAATTACATTTTTTTAGGATGGGATTTTTATTTACCTTTAAAAACATCTTTAAAATCTTCACTAGTAGTTTTAAATGCTGTTCTTCTATTTTTTTGGTGACAATCGCAATCCTCTTTGCCTGATTCTCCACATTCTGGGTATTTAGAACAATCGTCTAATGGTTCGGTTTCACCCATTCCTTTAGATTCTAATCTATTTTTGTTTATTCCATGTTCAACCAAGTATTTTACAACTGAGCCAGCTCTTTTATCGGATAGTTTTAAATTATAAGCATCATCTCCTCTTGAATCGGTGTGAGAACGTATTTCAATAGTAATGTTGTTGTTTAATTCTAAGAATTCAACTAATTTATCTAAAATTTCTTTTGATTTAGGACGTAATGTTGCAGCATCAAAATCGTATTCAATTCCAGGAATTTCAAGTTCTCCCATAGGAATTGGGGTAAGGAAAAAATCTTGAACAAAATGTTGCGATTCCGTTAACCCCTCGGTAGATATATTCGCTGCATCACCAAAATACTTAGCTTTTTGAGCTTTCATAAATAACTCCCAACCGACTTCCAATTTCCGTTCATAATTTCCTTGGTCGTCTGTTGTAAGAAAAAAAGATTCCGTTTTTCCTCTGATGTCTTTAAAGGTAATTAAAGCATTAGGAATAATTTCATTGGTTTCGGCATTAAAAGCAGTTCCACTAATACTAAATTTCATTTCTGGTTGTCCAAATTCATAAATCTTGTAGCAATAAACCGAGCCTTCATATTCCTCGCCACAATCACATGGTTTTCTATCGGAGGATAAATAGCCCCTTTTTTGATCTTTTCCAATGATAAAATAGGCGTCATCTTTACTAGAATTAAATGGTTTACCAATGTTTTTTGGAGTACTCCAAACATCTTCGTCTTCGTTGTGGGTAGTTTTATAAATATCTAAGCCTCCAATACCTCCTAAAGCATCGGATGAAAAATACAATGTTTTGGTGAAGTAATTATAAAAAGGTGTTACTTCATCTCCTGATGTATTAATGTAAGAACCCATATTAATAGGATTACTTAATCCACCATATTCATCAATATTACAATACCAAATATCCATGCCGCCTTGACCTCCAGATCTATCGGAAGAAAAATATAGAATATCTCCCTCCATCGACAAAGCTGGATGCATCGATTTATAACCATCAACATTTATTTTGTCGTCTAATTTTAATGGTTGAAGCCATTGATTGTTAAAGTTTTTACTCACCCAAATGGCAACTTCTCTATTGTTAACAGCAGATTTTCTTGTAAAGTAAAAAGTAGTTCTATCGATGGACAACACTCCTGCCCCTTCATTATTTTCAGAATTAATAGGTGTTTTAAAATTATCTGGTGCACTGTACCCTTCATCCATCATTTTTTGCGTGGAATAAAAATCACTTAAAAAATTACTATTTTCATTTTTTTCATCTTTAATAGTTCCGTTAGGTCCTGAAGCAGCAAATACAAGTGTAATTTCATCACCATAATAATTTGCACCAAAACTTGATGTTCCAAAATTTAGATTAGAATCACTTTGATTTACATTAATTCCTTCGTTAGTAGAGCTAGGGTCTTGGGCATAAGAACAACCCACAATATCTTTATCAGCCCTTTTAGCAAGCACCATATCAGGTGTTTCTGCTTTAAATTGCTCTAGTTGTTGTATTGCGGCTTCATACTTTTCATTTTTCATCAATGCCTCGCCATACCATAATTTAGAACTATTCAATTCTTCATCTACACCATCAAGAGGATATTTAACGGCAATTTCGTACCATTTTTCTGCATTTTTATAATCATTATTTTTTCGATACGCATTTGCTAGTTTATGAAGAACCACAGCATCTGATGCATAAGAATTGGTATCAACTTTTCCTTGCTTAATGGAGTCTTGTTCTGCTTTATTCTTTTTGGGTGGAGCTATCCACGAACGAGCTTCATAAGGATGAACTAATCCGCTAGCGAGTCCTTTTTTATCAATTACTTTTTTGTAATAATAAACAGCAGAGGCATAATTTTCATTTTTGTAGGCTTTGTCGCCCATCTCAATAATTTCATTCTTACTTTGAGAAAAAAGTAAATGCCCAATAAAAAGCAATATAATAACCGATAATCCCTTTAGTTTCATATTCTTGGACAATTTTGGATAGGGTTAGGTTTAAATACTTTGGGAATATAGGTTAACGAAATTTCAAATCCTCCTTTACCATCAGAAAAATCATTTAAACTTGACGTGTTGTAATCGTACCCTATTTTTGCTTCATAACTGCCTATTTTTAATCCTGCTTCAACAATAAATGCATCGGCAGACCGATAGGTTGGTCCAAAAAGAATAATTGCATCTGTTCCTTTTAAATGATAATGAAGCATTAACCCATAATTTATTTCCTGAGCATTTTCTTGTTGCATAAATAAAAGCTTAGGCATTAATTGAAATCTTTCCGATAAATTAATCTTTGCTCCTCCATGTGCGATGTAACGTAAAGGTAATTTATTGTCAACACCATAAAAAGTTTCATTAGGTTGGGTAATATGAAATATTGATGCTCCAACAAAAGGATTAATTTTTATTTGATCCTTTCCGTAATAATAAACAAAACCAGCATTTACATCGGGAATCCAAAAACTAGAGTTGCTAACATTTTCTCCGTTTGGTAATGATTGATCAAATGACCCTCCGCCAGTTGTGGTATATTGATTTTCAAAGTATAGGTTTTCATAATTTATACTTTTTTGAATTACGCCGCCTTGAAGTCCAATTGAAAACTTATGGGTTTCGTTTTTATCAACAGTAAAACTGTAGCCTGCATTTAATACTATTCCTAACGCATTATAATCTCCAGCACCTGCTCTTCCATTAATCACTTGACCGCCTATTGCAAATTTGTTAATAGGCATATCAAAAGAAATTGCTGCTGTACGATAAGCTTTTGAGGATAAACTTCCCCATTGTGTTCGGTAATGCCCATGAATTCGATAACTTCCATCAAATTGTCCTACTAATGCAGGGTTAAGATAAAGTGCTGCGGCATCGTGTTGAGATAAATGCAAATCTTGAGCAGCAGTGTTAATACTCATGCAAATCAAGCCAACTGTAATAAAAAAATAATACTTTTTAATCATCCTTATTATCTCAATAATGTTACATCTCCTTTTATAGTATGTTGTTCATCATCTAAAGTAACTGCTCGTACTGTATAAATGTAAACTCCAATTGGTTGAATTACTCCATCTCGAGTACCATCCCATCCTTTGCTTTGTTGGGTTGATTCAAAAATCAATTCACCCCAGTTGTTATATATTTTAAAATCTAAATCTTTGTAGGGACCTCCTAATACATTAAAGGTATTGTTTTCTCCAACTCCATTTGGGGAAAAAGCATTTGGCACTTGAGGAGGCATAAAAACAATTACTTCTTCACAAATAGAGTCCATGCAATTCATGTTATCAGTAATAACTAAACATACAGTGTAATTACCAGCAGCAGCATAATTATAAGATGGGTTTTGAAGTATTGATGTTCCTAAAGAATCTCCAAAATCCCAATGCCAACTGACTATGTTTGAAAATGAAAAATCGGAAAAACTGAAGTTCTCGTTAACTTTCACAGAACCTGGGCTACTTGAAAAACCAGCTGTTGGTGGAGGTTGTATGGTTAGTAGATTTGATATAGTATCCCAACATCCTTGAGCCGATTGAACAATTAAATTTACTGTATATGTTCCACTATTGATATAGGTATAAATTGGGTTTTGAGTAGAATCTGTTCCTCCATCTCCAAAAGTCCAATTCCAAAAAGTTATAGAAGAACCACTAACTGTAGAAGCATCAATGAATTCACTATTTGCTCCTTCACAAACTCCATTTAAATTAAAATTTGCAATGGGGTAAGAATAGATTAAAACTGGTTGAATAATGGTGTCAATACATCCATTAGAGGAAGCTACAATTAAACTTACATTGTAAGTTCCAGCAGAATCATAAATAGTGGATGTACTTGGGTTATTATCAGATAAACTATTACCAAAGGTCCAATCCCATGAATTTATTGGATCTATTGAAGTCGTTAAATCATTAAAAAACACCGTATCATTTGGGCAAACAGAAGTGAAAGAAAAATTGGCAAGTGGTGCAGGAATCAATGCAATGTTTAAAGAGTCGGTATAACTTTGACAACCACCATTATTAGTTGATGTAAAAACTAACGTAACATTTCCATTATAATTATCTGTAGAATCCGCAAAATAAGTAGTATTAACCAAAGAATCATTTGGAAAAAAATAACCAGAACCAAGAGTTTGCCAATATCCAGAACCTGTAGTTGAATTGGCATTAATTGGAACAAAAATACTTCCTGCACAGGCGGTGTCGTTTGATAAAATAGAAGCTGTTGGGGTACTCGTAAATGTAACAGTTAATGTATCAGCATCAGGCACACAGTTTCCATTACCAGTGGAATTAAGGTAAATAATAATAGAACCAGTTGTAGTATCTGCTGCACTAGGAATATAAGTAGCATTCAAATCAAATGGATTGGGCTGAAACGTTCCTGTTCCACTAGACATCCATTGCCCTCCTACAGCTGTTGTAATACTTCCAGCAAGAGGAATTGAAGTGGTATCCTTGCATACGGAAATATCATTTCCAGCATCTGCTGTAATTCCTATTGAATATAGAATTGTCATCGTGTCAGAGTTAGCAGGGCAAAGACCGTTCCCTGTAGTAAAAAGAATAATATTTGCAAAGCCTGCTGATAATTCTCCAGCGGTAGGGGTATAAGCGGCATTTAAATTGGTAGTGCTCGGGTTAAAACTTCCTGAACCAATCCATAAACCACCACTAGCTCCACTTACGCTCCCATTAAGATTGGTTATTGGGTTACTCATGCAAGCAAATGTATCGGTAGTAATTGCTTGAGGTAGAGGTTGAACAAAAATATTTTTTGAAATAGAATCGATGCAACCAGTAGTGGTTTCAACAATTAATTGAATAGAATATGTTCCCGAAGAAGTATAGGTGTGGGTTGGTGTAGGAATAACTGCTGCACCAGTATCTCCAAAATCCCAATCCCAACTATTTGTGGTAGCATTCGATGTTGGAACTGAAGTATCAAAAAAATTAACAGGATTGTTTACACAAATGGAATCTGTATAGGTAAAATCAGGAACAATTCCAGAAACAGTTAATGTATCATAAATAGTGTCAGCACAAGGTGTTCCTGCTTGTGCAACTAACATCACAATATAAGTTCCAATTGATGGGTAAGAATAGGTTGGATTAACGAGTGTTGAATTATCAGAAGAAGAAAAAGGATCTCCAAAATCCCAGTAAAATGAATTGCCAGTAAGTGGTGTACTTGTATTGGTAAAAGCTATTGCCAACCCAGAACATCCTGTAACTGGTGCAATACCAGGAAAAGGTAGAGGAGGACAATTGATAACATTGAATTGAAAATCTCTGTAAACCGTATTAATTTTAACCCCATTTCTAAACTCATCTACTTTAACACCAACTACATATTGACCAAGAGCTGGTGGAGTTCCTGTAATTACACCAGTAGTTGGATTAACAACGAACCCTCCACCACCTAAAGGGTTAACAGCACTGTATCCTCCATTATAAGTTACAGGAGTAAAAGTAGCTACATTTCCAGGAAAAGTTGGGGCAGTATTATGAAATGGATTATAAAACGAATAAGCTAAAGAGTCTCCGTCTTTATCTGTGGCACCATGATCAAAAACTAATGGATTGCCTTGACAAACAAAAACAGGAGTAAAGTTTTTCCACACAGGACTGGAGTTTGTTAACAACAAACTATTATCAGGAATATAAGTGTAAAAACTTTCTCCAGAGCTTAGTGGATTAACTACATTAATTACGCTGACATTTCGGCAACAAGTTGCATAAAACAAATGATATCCACCAAGATTAGGAGGTAAATTATTAACAATGGTTGAATAAATAGCTTCTTCCACACAAATACCTGGATCAAAAGCACAAGTGTCAATTGGAGGATTTAAAACAGCAACTTGTGTTTTAGGAATAACAATGTCTTTGTCTGGAATAAAACTGGCTCCATTTGGTTGTCGAACCTCAATTCTAACACTGTTCGGTAATTGAACACTAGATGGGCTACAATCTCTGTACATTTTAAACGTAATTTTATAGGTAGAACCTCCTAAATGCTCATAAGTTAAAGACCCACCAACAACGTGAGTAGCCATTGTCCATATAGGAATAATAGTAATAAATACTACTAGTAAAAAGTTTTTTAGTTTCATTCGTTAAAGTAAATTCTGCGGCAAAATTATAAAAATTACTAGACTTTTACTAATTATCGATAAAAACAACATATTCATCTACATTAGTTAATTATTGAACTTGCCTGAATTGATTATTTATTTATCTTTGCTTCTTAATTTATCATAAATACTCATAACTTATGCAACTTTCTTTTTTTAAAACAATTTGGGTAAAAGTTTTACTTTTTTCTATTTTGGTATTAGCTATAAATTTCTCTACAGATGCTCAAATAAATGTGTTGTGGGAAGCAAGATACACTAGCACAGGTCAAAACGCTGACTCTGGAAAAGAAATAGCTCTAGATAATAATGGTAATGTTTATGTTACTGGAACTTCTTATACTAGTGTGGCTAACGGTTATGATATCATTACTATTAAATATGATGCATTAGGAAATGAATTGTGGTCTGCCGTTTTTAATGGATCTGGCAGTGCTTTAGATGAGGCAAGGGATATTGCTGTTGATCAAAATGGATTTGTTTACGTAACTGGATATACCACTTCTACAGGAACAAATTATAATTACATTACCATAAAATATAATTCAACAGGAACTCAACAATGGGCAACGACATACAATGGAACAGGAAACGCTTATGATGAAGCATATGCTATTGGTTTAGATACTTTAGGAAATTCTTATGTAACAGGGTCGAGTGATGCTGGTGCACAAGGAAGTAATTTTGTTACTATAAAATACGATGCTGCTGGAGTTCAACAATGGGCAACATCTTACAATGGTCCGGCAAATAGTATAGATGCAGCAACTCAACTAAAATTAGATGCTCAATTTAATGTGTACGTAAGTGGACACAGTACTGGTAGTGGTACTAATTTAGATATAGCAACGATTAAATATGATAATTTTGGAACTCAACAATGGGTATCAAGATTTAATGGAACATTAAACTTTTTTGATGTGCCTGAAGCTTTATTTATTGATAATTTAAATAATGTTTATGTAGCTGGAGCTTCTTATGGTGGTTTGGCTACAGAAAATGATTATGTTACTATTAAAATAAATAGTACTGGAACACAACAATGGGCTAAAATTAATGATGGTCCACTAAATGATGAAGATAAGGCTTTTGATGTTGTGGTTGACCTTAATCAAAATGTTTATGTTACTGGAAGAAGTATGGGAACTGGAGGAACTGCCGAAAATATGGTAACCATTAAATACGATGCAACTGGTAATGTATTATGGAAAGACACCTACAATGGTCCAAATAGTGGATATGATGATGCACAACAAATGAGATTAGGTAATTCTGGAGCATTATATATTACTGGTTATAGTGCTGGAATCGGGACAAACAACGATTATTTAACTTTAAAATACGACACCAGTAATGGCAACATCTTATGGGAAGCTCGATTTGACGGACCTGCAAGCAACAGCGACCAAGCTTTTGCAATGGAAATTGACGCTATGGAAAGTATTTATGTAACTGGAACAAGTAATGACCCTGCAACTTTTCAAGATTTTTCAACCATAAAATGGTGCCAACTCAATAATGATGCTGGTAGTGATGTTCAAATTTGTATAGGAGATACCATTCAATTAAATGCAAATGCACTGGGAGCTATAAGCTACAATTGGACACCAAGCACAGGATTAAGTGATAATTTTATAGCTTCTCCATTAGCCTATCCAACAGTAACTACAACTTATATTGTGTCAGCTTTAAATGCACTAGGGTGCGAAGATTTTGATACCATTGTTGTAACGGTTAATCCACTTCCTTCTGGAGTTATAGCTGTTAGTGGAGCTACCACTTTTTGTTTTGGTAATTCTGTTACACTAACAGCAGGTAATGCCGATAATTATAGTTGGACTCCCAATGGGGAAACCACTCAATCGATTGTAGTTTACACTTCGGGTAATTATTCTGTAACTGTTATTGATTCTAACTCTTGTGTCAATTCTGCACTTCAAGTTGTAACAGTTTATAATTTGCCAAATGTTTCTGCTGGTTCCGATGTCAATTTATGTAATGGTGCAAGTATGCAACTAAATGCTACGGGTGCTATAAATTTTACATGGAATACCCAAACTAACTTATCGGATTCAACCATAGCTAATCCGATAATTAATCCAACTACTGCCACAACTTATTGGGTAATAGGTGAAGATGTTAATGGATGTAAGAAAACAGATTCTGTAAGTATTGCAATAAGTATTGCTCCTACTGCCATTATCAGTCCACCAAGTCCGAATGATACTTTATATTTACTTCAAGCAAATGGAGGAGACATTCAGTTTTTTTCCAACCTAAGTACCAATGTGATCAGTTATGCTTGGGATTTTGGTGAGGGAGGAACAGCCATTGTTCAAAACCCTATTTACACTTATACATTGCCAGGATTATGGAATGTAGAATTAATAACTACCAATGGAGGCTGCAAAGATACTGCTAATATTAGTGTTATGGTTTATAATACCAATGCAGTAAATGACATGTATTCCAACGCAAGTGTATTACTTTACCCTAACCCAGCTAATGATTACGTTGAAATTGATTTTAATGGATTGGGTCAAGAAAATATTTTGCTTTCCATTTATAACAGTTTAGGAAAATTTGTAGCATCACATTTATATAAAGACACCCACTCAGTAAAGTTAAACACTACTAATCTTTCAAATGGAATCTATTTCTTCGTATTAAGTGTTGATGAGCAAAAAATAGTAAATCGTCTCACGATTACCAGATAGAATTTTTTATATAAATTCAACTAGTTAAAATGTTATCTTTATGGGAAATAATGGGTAAATATGAAAATTTTAGGTATTTTAATCATATCTTTTAGTCTTATCTTTTGTACTCCAAAAGGACCTCAAACATATAGCAGCCCTTATGTTGGAAAAACGAAAAGCGAATTAATTGCTACAAAAGGGATAGCCAAAACTATAAAGATATTTGATAAAACAGAAGCATATATCTATAAAACGAGAGAAGAATACTTTGGAAAAAAAATAACCCTAAATGACCAAGATTCGTCAGTATTACCAAAAAAAGTGTTCGATATTGAACATATCTACTATATTAACGAGCAGGGCATTATCTACAAATACCAAGTCTGGAAAAAAAGAATTAACTAGTTATTTTATTTAAAAACATGTGTAACAAAAATATTTGTCCAGTTTATTTCGTGAAAAACTGGACATTTTTGTATATTTGTACTTGTAACAAAATACATGAAAGTAACTGACTATATAGTATATACGATTGATAGACTCCCTAAAGGTTATGTTTTCACCTATGCCGATTTTACCACAGAGGTAAAAAAGAAAGAAGCAGTTATTCTTTAAATTCTTATTATACATAGAACTAAATTACAAATATTGTAAGTAATGATAAAACACCTCCTTATTTCAAATTTGTGTTACAATTGTGTTACAATGACAAAATAAAAAAGGGCTACATTTCTGTAACCCTTTCATTTTTAAGCTCCTCCTCTTGGACTCGAACCAAGGACCCTCTGATTAACAGTCAGATGCTCTAACCAGCTGAGCTAAGGAGGAATTTCCCAAATGGGCTGCAATATTAGTTGAATCTTTTGAATTATACAACTATATTTGTAAAAAATTTAAACCTAAAATATGAGCTTATTAGTTATTGGTACAGTTGCCTTTGATGCAATAGAAACACCTTTCGGAAAAACAGATAAAATAGTTGGAGGAGCAGCAACTTTTATTAGCTTGGCGGCATCTCACTTTGTAAATAAAACAAATGTTGTGTCAGTAGTTGGTGGCGATTTTCCTCAAGATGCTATGGATATGTTAAAAGCACACAGAGTTGATTTGGAAGGATTGGAAATTAAACCCGATGAAAAAACATTTTTTTGGGCAGGGAAATATCATAACGATATGAATACCAGAGACACCTTAGAAACACAATTAAATGTGTTAGAAACCTTTAACCCTAAAGTGCCCGCAAACTATCAAGATTGTGATTTTTTAATGTTAGGAAATTTAGCTCCAAGCATTCAAAAGCAAGTTATCAATAATTTACACCATAGACCAAAGTTAATTGTAATGGACACCATGAATTTTTGGATGGACATTGCAATGAGAGAGTTAAAAAGCACCATTTCTATGGTTGATGTGCTTTCTATTAATGATGAAGAAGCGAGACAGCTCTCAGGTGAATATTCTTTAGTAAAAGCAGCAAAAAAAATTATTGCAATGGGCCCTAAATATTTAGTAATAAAAAAAGGAGAACATGGAGCACTTTTGTTTGATAAAGACAATGTGTTTTTTGCACCCGCACTTCCTTTAGAAGAAGTTTTCGACCCTACAGGTGCTGGAGATACTTTTGCAGGAGGATTTATAGGATATTTAGCAGAAACAAAAGACATCTCTTTTGAAAATATGAAAAGAGCTATTATTTATGGAAGTGCTTTGGCCTCTTTTTGTGTGGAGAAATTTGGAACTGAAAGAATGCAAAATTTAACAAATGAAGAGGTGGAGAAAAGAGTAAAAGAATTTATCACTTTAGTACAGTTTGATATTTCTATTGTAGAAGCTTAATTTTTAGCAGAATGAAACTATGGCATCAATTATTCCTTCAATAGTACGAGGGTTTGCGATGGCATCAACTCGAATTTTATTTTCTACTGCAACTTTGGCGGTTTCTGGACCAATACAAACTACTTTTGAATTATTTATTTTAATATTTAATTTTACAAAAGCATTTATAGTTGATCCACTTGTAAAAGTTATAAAATCTATTTTTTTATTAAAAAGTTCTCTCAATTCTTTATTGGTGTATTTTACTTTACAATTTTGATAGCTGCTGATAGAATAGGTATTTACTTTCCGGTTCCTAAGAATTTTAACCAAATTGCTTTTAGCTAAATTAGATTGAGGGATTAGAATAGTATCATTTTCATTAATCGGAATTTCTTTTGCTAAAGTTTCTGCGGTAAAATCAGAAGGGATAAATACTGCTTTTAAATGATATTTGTTTAATTCCTCTTCAGTTTTAGAACCAACTACTGCAATTTTAGCTTTTACTTTAGTATAGTGAATAATCTCAAAAAAACATTTTACAGCAATACCACTCGTAAAAATAATCCAATCAAAATTATTGTTAGTATAGATCTTAATAAGTTCGGGTTGATTAATAGGTACTATATGTATAAGAGGGAATGCAATAGGTATGGCACCTAGTTGCTCTAATTTTAAAAAAAATTCTTCAGCTTGCTCTTTTGGACGTGTTATTAAAATAGTTTTATTTTGAAGAACAGACATTACACTTCTATTGTTTTTGCCACTTTTTGTTTACTCGCAACTTCATTTTTTAATTGTGCAGCTAATGTTCTACCTAACAATTTTTTATCTTCAATTTTTCCTGAAATTGAACTTCGAGAAAAATGATTCCCATCTTGGGTTGCAAAAACTCCCTCAATAGTGATGGTGTTATCTTTAACTTGAGCATATGCTGCCATTGGTAAATTACATCCTCCTCCTAATGCAATCAAAAAAGCCCTTTCAGCATCAGCAGCAATTTTTGTGGGTTCATGTTTTAATTGTTTAACCAAGTCTAAAATATATCCTTCTTTATCAATCAATTCAATACCTAAAATACCTTGGCCAACAGCAGGAAGCATGATGTCGGTCTCAAAAATTTCGGTAATGATATCCATCATATTCATCTTTTGTAAACCTGTCGCCGCTAAAATAATTGCATCATAATCTCCCGCTTCCATTTTATTAATTCTACTATCAACATTTCCTTGAATAAATTTATAAATCAAGTCTGGTCGAATTTGTTTTAACTGTGTTGACCTTCTTAAACTGCCCGTTCCGATAACAGCACCAGCAGGAAGTTCTTTAAATTTTTTACCCGATTTTGAAATCAACACATCTCTAACATCTTTCCTTTCGGTAGCAGGAATTATTCGTAAACCAACCACGTCTTCTGTAGGAACATCTTTAAAACTATGTATAGCAATATCAATTTCTCCAGCTAACATCGCCCTTTCAATTGCAGAAGTGAATGCTCCAATTACATTAATATTACCCTCATCACCACTTGTAGTAATTATTTTAGTTTCAAATTCATAATCGGGTTGTAATTTTTTTAGTTGATCAATTACCCAATTGGTTTGGGTTATTGCCAATTTACTACCTCTGGTTCCTACGGTAATTTTTCTTTTAGGAACAAAAATATCTATACCTTTAATATCTAATATTTGTTTAGCCGTATTGATAGGATTATCTTTTTCATGCAAATTTTGAGCAATTCTCTTTATTCCATCAATAGTTGGATTAGAAATTTTACGTATTAGTCGATGTGTAAATCGCTCCAACAATTCCTTGGTATGTTCGTCAGAATGATTTAACTTAGGAAGCAACCATTTTATTTCTTTCTCTTTAATTTCTTCAAGGTTATTCCAATATGCTTCAATTACAGGAGCTACTTTTCGGTTTCTTAACCAAGTCATAAACCAATTTAATTCTTCATTTACTATTATTCTTGCATGAGGAATTTCATCATATCGTTTTAGTAAACCATCGTAAGTAATTTTTTTAATGTCATCTAAATCAAACAAAGTAATATTTGGATCTTCTTTTAAAGCAGGGTTAAAATTACGAGGAACACCAAAATCAATAAACAATTTAGATCCTCCTGTTTGTAGTGCAAATTTAGCTCTAGGACATTTACTTTCCGCCATGGTTTCCTCATGCAATAAATTAATCTCTCCTTGAGTACCACCAATTATTACACCTGCTTCCGAAAGGGCGGTATGCATATTTTCCATATCAACAGCTTCACCATTCCATTCAGTTGCCATCTCTTGGGCTCTTATTTTATCATGACTGGCTACATAAAGTTTCTTAATTTTTGTCCTATCCAAAACAGTAGTTACTAAATTGGCCATATTTCCTGTGCCAATTACTAAAAAAGTAGTTTCGGAAAAATTAAATCCTTGTTGAGATATTAACTCAAAGCCAACTGTTGCCAATGATGCCGAAAATTCACCTATACTAGTTTCTAATCGTACTCTTTTACCTGTATGAATGGCATGTCTAATTAATTCATCTAGAACAGGACCAATAGTTTTTTCCTGTCTTCCAATTGCTAACGCATCTCTAATTTGACCAGTAATTTGATGCTCCCCAATAGCCTGAGATTCTAAACCAGCAGCAGTAGAAAATAGGTTTCTAATAGCAATTTCACTATCTGGTAAAATAGATAAGTATTGGCGATAATTACCAAACTGATCAAAATATTCTAGTATTTTATGATGACTTAACCCATAAGCGTAGATAGATAAACGATTACAAGTAGAAATAATAAAAACTTCTTCATACGTTTTTTTTAATTCATTAATTGCAAGTATAGTTTGTTCTTTATTAAGAGCCAATCTTTCTCTAACGGCTATCGGGGCAAATCGATGACTAAGTTCAACTCCTATTACTTTTTCCATATTTTTAATAAATTGACGGCAAAGTTATGAATTTATCTTCCGTTAATACAGATTAAGGATTCAACTTTATATCTGAAAGTAGATTTTTTTTAAAATGTACCCGTAACAATGATTTTTAAGAAACATTTTTGGGGTATTTTTTAAAAAAATTGAAACGCAACATTTTAACATGTTGAATATCAATTAATTAAAATTATTTATAATTGATGTTTTCAATAAAATTTGATATACTTTTGGTAAACTAAACTTAATATAACAAAAATGAAAAAAATGTTTATCCTACCAGTTGCTTTAATGGCAATGATGGTGGTATCTTGTGGTCCAACCCAAGAAGAAATTGCTGCAAAAGAACAAGCTATTGCTGATTCTACAGCTGCTTATGATGCACAAATTCAAGCTGAGGCTGATGCTGTTGCTGCTGCTGCTGAAGCAGAAGCTGCTGCTGCTGCTGCTGCTGACACTACAGCTGCTACTGAAGAAGTTGCAAAATAATTTTTAGTTTTAAAAATTATGAAGTAAGGGAATCTCCAAGAGATTCCCTTTTTTATTTTATACTTAGACTTCCTTATTTTATAACCAATTATGTGAATTATATAAATATCTCCTAAAATAGTGTAACAAGTTCGAATTTAATGCTACTCATCTTTGTTAAAAAAAATGATATTTATCATTGAATCATGTTTCAAAAAGAAGTTGATTATTAGACTAATATCATATTTTAAGGATATTTTTTTGTATAATCTTGTATCCATATTAATAACTAAAACTTATATAAAATGATTAAATTAAAATTAATAACAATAATTAGTGTAGCAACTCTATTACTTTCTTGTGGAGGAGATACTCCAGTTACTGAGAGTACCACTCCCGAGGTTAAAGCAGAGGAACCTGTTGTATCAGATGATCCTATGAAAAATAAAGGACTTGGTCCAATTTCGAACATTGAACTTGCAGATATTGACCAAGCAATTGTGGCTGAAGGATTAAAAATATTTACAGAAAAATGTACTGCTTGTCATAATGTTGGAAAAAGATTTGTTGGACCAGATTTAACTGGGGTAACAACACGAAGAACTCCTGAATGGATTATGAATATGATTTTGAATCCAGAAAATATGGTTGCCAATGATCCAATTGCTAAAGGTTTATTAGGAGAGTACATTGCTCCTATGGCAAATCAAAACTTAACAGAAGAAGAAGCAAGAAAAGTATTGGAGTATTTTAGAACTTTATAATTAAATTAAACTTAAAAAAATGAAAATAAATAATTTATTGGGAATTGTTGCCATAAGTGCAGTAATTTTCACAAGTTGTGGTTCTCCAAAAGATGATAAATCATCCAATGGAGTCTTAGGCGGAAATGCCGCTCAAAGAGCATACGTTGCTCCTGGTGAATATGATGAATTTTATGCCTTTTTATCAGGTGGATTTAGTGGTCAACTTTCTGTATATGGTCTGCCTTCAGGTAGGTTATTTAAAGTGATACCTGTTTTTTCTCAAGATGGAGAAAAAGCTTATGGATATAATGAAGAAACAAAACCCATGTTAAATACTTCATATGGTTTTGTGCCATGGGGAGACGCTCACCATCCGGATATTTCTCAAACTGATGGTAAATTAGATGGAAGATGGGTATTTATCAATGAAAATAATACACCTCGAATTGCTCGAATTAGCTTAGAGACTTTTGAAACTGAAGAAATTATTGAAATTCCAAATAGTGCAGGGAATCACAGTTCTTCTTATTTAACAGATAATACTGAATATGTTGTGGCTGGCACTCGTTTTGGCGTTCCTGTTCCACAACGTGATATGCCAATTAAAGAATATAAAGGAAACTTTAAAGGAGCTCTTTCATTTATTAAAGTAAATCCGAAAGATGGTCACATGAATATTGAGTTCCAAATTATGATGCCAGGTTTTGATTACGACAAAGCACATCCTGGTAGAGGAAAATCACATGGATGGTTTTTTTATACCACCTATAATTCTGAGGAAGCTCATAGCTTATTAGAAGTTAATGCATCTCAAAACGACAAAGATTTTATTGCAGCAGTTAACTGGAAAAAAGCAGAAGAGTACATTAAAGCTGGTAATTTCGAAACAATGAAAACTAACTATGCTCATAATGTTTATGACGAAAACAAACATTCTGCAACAACCACTTGGGAAAAAGAAGTAAGAATTTTAGACCCTGCAAAATGTCCTGGTTTAGTTTACTTTTTACCTATACCAAAATCTCCACATGGATGTGATGTTGATCCAACAGGTGAATACATCGTTGGTAGTGGTAAGCTTTCTGCAAATATTACGGTTCATTCATTTACTAAAATGATTGCTGCAATTGAAGCAAAAAAATTCTCAGGAGAAGCTTATGGTATTCCAATTCTTAACTTTGAAGACGTGCTTGGCGGAACTGTCGTTCAACCAGGATTAGGTCCATTGCATACCGAATTTGATGGAAAAGGAAATGCATACACTACTTTTTTCATATCTTCTGAAATAGTAAAATGGAAATTAGGTTCATGGGAAGTATTAGACAGAAAATCAACTTTTTATTCACCTGGACACTTAATGATTCCTGGAGGTAATTCACAAGCACCATTTGGTAAATATTTGCTTGCCATGAATAAAATAACTAAAGACAGGTATTTACCAACAGGACCTGAAGTATGTCAATCTGCACAATTATTTGATATTTCTGGCGATAAAATGGAAATGATTTTAGATTTTCCAACCATTGGAGAACCTCATTATGCCGCTGGAATTCCTGCAGCCTTAATTAAGGATAAATCTAGAAAAATTTATAAATTAGAAGATAATAAACATCCTTATGTTACTAAATCACCTGCAGAGGCAAAAGTAACTAGAGACGGTAATAATGTTCACATTTATATGACTATGATTCGTTCTCACTTCACTCCAGATAATATTGAAGGGATTAAAGAAGGTGACAAAGTATATTTTCACGTAACTAATTTAGAACAAGATTATGATGTTCCTCATGGAATTAGTATGATTGGTGCGAATACCTCTGAATTACTAATTATGCCTGGACAAACAGAAACTATTGTTTGGGAACCCAAAAATCAAGGGGTTTGGCCTTTCTACTGCACAGATTTCTGTTCAGCTTTACACCAAGAAATGTCAGGATATGTTAGGGTATCTCCAAAAGGATCAACTGTTCCATTATCATGGACATTAGACGATGAATAATATCAGTTGGATATAAAAACCAAAGCGAGCAATTAGTATTGCTCGCTTTTTTTTGAAGAAATAAAAAATAAGAATATAAAATTAAAAACATGAGTCTGTTAAAGTCATTTTGGCAAAAATTTTGGGTATCAAGACAATTAATGGTGTTAGGTTCTTTATTATTATTAGGTGTATTTGTGTTTCCACTATGGAGCATTACGCTTCAAGCTCCACAATATCCAGAACCTTTAGGAATGGAAATTTGGGTACATCAAATAACTGATAAAAACCCCAATGACCTTAGTAATATTAATTTAATGAACCATTATGTGGGAATGGACCCAATACCAGAGCATTTACCAGAGTTTGATTTGTTTCCGATAGTAATTATTTTTATGTCTTTACTAGGACTAGTTTTCGCTTATATTGGAAAGAAAAATTTATACTTAGTTTGGTTTGGATTGATGTTAATTTTTGGATTTGCAGGTATCTACGATTTTTACATTTGGGAATACAATTATGGACATAACCTAGATCCAAAAGCAGCTATTAAATTTTTGGATGAACTTGGAAATCCATTGTCCTACCAACCACCAATGTTTGGTAAAAAAGTAATTCTTAATTTTACAGCAATATCTTTACCAATGTTGGGGGCTTTTATTGTTTTTTCTTCAATGGTAATCAGTTTAATGGCATACATGCTTGCAGTTGGTAGATATGTTAAAGTAGATAAAACCGAATAATAATGTTAAAGCAACAAACGCTGTGTTTACTTCTAGTTTACTTACTACTCTTTTCATGCAGTGTTGAACCTACACCAATAAATTATGGAAAAGAAGCGTGTCATTTTTGTAAAATGAATATTGTTGACCAACAACATGGAACAGAAATCGTAACAAAAAAAGGAAAGGTATTTAAGTATGATGCCATAGAATGTATGTTACAAGATTTTAAAAACATAGCGGTAAATGACATCGCTTTATTTTTAGTAAACACATACGACCATCCGGCAAATCTTTCAGATGCAACTCAAACCACATACCTTAAATGTGAAGCAATACCTAGCCCAATGGGAGCTTTTTTAACTGCTTTTTCTTCCCAGAAGGAAGCCTTGAAAACAAAAGAAACAAAAGGCGGGGAAATCTTTGATTGGCAAGAGTTAAATCAAACATTTTCAAAGAAATAAAGCTGTGATAAGCTATTGATTATGAGAAATATTCTTTTTATTGCGTTCTTAATTTTTGTATTTTCTCTTCATGCAAAACAAATAGAAGTTTGTGCAACTTGCACTATTAAATCGTTAAAAAAAGCAGTAGAAATTGCAAAATCTGGAGATGAAATTGTTGTAAAAAAAGGATTTTATAAGGAATCGAATATTGTTATTACAAAACCAGTAACAATTAGAGGCGAAAACAATCCTATTATTGATGGAGGTGGGTTAAACTATATTTTTCAAATTAAATCCGATTCAGTAACCATCTCTGGATTAAAGCTACAAAATGTGCAAGCAAATTATACTAAAGATTTAGCTGCTATTTACATTTCTAAAAGCAAATACTTTACTATAAATAATAACACATTGAGTAATATATTTTTCGGAATTCTAATCGAAAAATCACAATATGGAGAAATAAAAAACAACGCAATCTCTAGCATTACTAAACAAGAATACAATTCGGGAAATGGAATACATCTTTGGAACTGTAATCACATGATGATTCATGGAAATAAAGTGTCCGAAATGCGAGATGGTATTTATTTAGAATTCACTAGTAAAAGTAAAATTTATAACAATATTAGTACAAAAAATATTAGATATGGTTTGCACTTTATGTTTTCTGATGAAAACGAATATTATAATAATATTTTTGCTAACAATGGAGCAGGAGTGGCAGTAATGTTTTCTAAATTCATTAAAATTTATAGAAATAAATTTGTTAAAAACTGGGGTTCTGCATCTTATGGGCTTTTATTAAAAGAAATAAACGATGCTCAATTATTTGATAATGTTTTTGATGAAAACACCATTGGAATAAATACTGAAGGATGTTCACGAATAAATTATAAGTATAATATTTTTATTAGAAACGGGTGGGCAGTAAAAGTATCAGGAGCTTGTTATGCTAATAAATTTAGAAATAACAATTTTATTTCTAATGCTTTTAATTTATCTTTTAATGGCAGAATAAATGACAGTGATTTTGATGGCAATTTTTGGGACGATTACGCTGGGTATGATTTAGATAAAGATGGAGTTGGCGATGTTCCTTATCGCCCTGTAAAGTTATTTTCCTACATCGTAAATAAATCACCCGAAACGATTGTTTTATTAAGAAGCTTATTTGTGGATATGATTAATTTTTCAGAAAAAGTTGCCCCAGTTTTTACGCCAGATAATTTACTAGATAACAATCCATTAATGAACCAAGTGAAATGATTAAAATAAAAAAACTAAATAAAAATTTTGGAAAAGTAGAAGTTTTAAAAGAACTGGATTTAACCATTATTAAAGGTGGTATATTTACCATTTTAGGACCCAATGGATCTGGAAAAACAACCTTAATAAAAGCAATACTAGGTATGGTCATTCCTAATAGTGGGGATATAGAAATTGATGGAAAATCGATATTAAAAAAATATGAATACAGAAACGGCATTAATTATTTGCCCCAAATAGCAAACTTCCCCGGAAACCTTACCGTAAATGAATTAATCGAAATGATTAAAACATTAAGGAATAAACCAACCAAAGAAAAGGAGTTAATCCAATTGTTTAGAATAAGCCCTTTTATGGATAAAAAATTAATGAACCTATCAGGAGGCACCAAACAAAAGGTTAATTTAATTTTAACTTTTATGTTTGATAGTGAGATAATTATACTAGACGAGCCAACATCTGGATTAGACCCAGTTTCTTTAATTCAATTAAAAAAAATAATACAAGAAGAAAAAGAAAAAGGCAAAACCATATTAATTACCACGCATATTATGAGTTTCGTTGAAGAACTATCTGATGAAATCGTTTTTATTTTAGATGGTAAAATCTATTTTAAAGGTTCTGTTCAAGAATTAAAAATTCAAACCAAAGAAAATAATATTGAACATGCTATAGCACACTTATTATTAAAAGAAAATGTTTAAAATAATAAAATATAGTTTTTATGATTTAATGAGAAGTAGGTGGAGTTACATCTATTTTGCATTCTATTTATTGTTAGGATTTGTTATGCTATTTCTAAATAATAACGTATCCAAGGCAGTAATTACACTAATGAATGTGATAGTTGTATTAACTCCTTTAATCGGAACTATTTTTGGAGTAATGTTTTATTATAACTCAAAAGAATTTACAGAGCTCCTCCTTGCACAACCACTCAAAAGAACTACCATATTTATTGGACAATATATTGGTTTAGCAACTTCATTAAGCTTAAGTTTAGTATTAGGTTTAGGAATACCATTTTTAGTTTATGGAGTAATAGAATCTACTGTTATTTGGAACTTTGCTTCGTTGTTGTTGGTGGGCGTATTTTTAACTTTTATATTTGTCTCATTAGCTTTTAATATTGCTTTATCGAATGATAATAAAATAAAAGGATTCGGAATTGCCATATTAATGTGGTTGTTATTAGCTGTTATTTACGATGGTGTTTTCTTAATTAGCTTAATGCTTTTTAATGATTATCCTTTAGATAAGTTTTCTTTAATAGCTTGCATGTTTAATCCAATAGATTTATCAAGAATTCTCATCTTATTAAAACTTGATATTTCTGCTTTGTTAGGTTACACTGGTGCGGTTTTTCAACAATTTTTTGGCACCTCATTAGGAATGATCGTGTCTTTTTTGGTTTTAACGCTTTGGATTATTCTTCCTGTTTGGAGAATTGCATCAAAAGCAAAGAAAAAAGATTTTTAGCAGCATTTGTGGCTTAATAGACAAAAAAGCCTTTAATACTAACTTGTATTAAAGGCTTCAAAACTTAATTTTAACTTATGTAAAATGAAAAATCGTAACTTATTTTGGTAATATAACTTTATCAACCACATTTATAATTCCATTAGAAGTTGGAATGGTAGCTATCACTTTAGCACCACTGACAAAAACATCCTCGCCTTCAACAGTAACTTCTAAATAATCTCCAGTAGCCATATATAGTTTTCTTCCTTTTTTAGCTTCTTTTTTTAATCCATCTAGGTCATAAGAACCTGGAGCAGCATGTCTTGATAAAATAGTTGCCAATTTTGCTTTGTTCTCAGGTTTTAATAAATCTTCAACAGTTCCTGCTGGTAATGCATCAAAAGCAGCATTTATAGGAGCAAAAACAGTTAATGGGCCTGCATTAGCTAAAATATGCTCTATTTGTGCCGCTTGCACAGCTGCAACTAAAGTTGTATGGTCTTTAGACCCAATTGCTACCTGAAGTATGTTAGGATCAGACGTTTCATCAACTACCGATGCCATTCCTAATGGTGTATTGTTGGCTGTTTCTGAATTAGTCGCTGTTGAATTATTTACCTCAGTAGTTTCATCATTATTGTTTTCACAAGCATAAAGCATTAACATTGAAGACAATAGGTAGGCAGAAATTTGAAATTTTTTCATTTTTATATTTTATTTAATACTACTAACAATATTACAATTATAACACTAGTAGATAAAATGATTCATCTCAAATAGTCGCATTCTTTTAAGAAGAAGAAAAAATGATGCAAATCATATTTTAGTAGGAAACTATTTTTTCTAATGCACCGTATGAGGTAATTTTTATTTTATTTTTAACGATTTCAATTATCCCATCCACTTTAAAGTCAGATAATACTTTAGTTACCTGATTAGCTTTTAATCCAACCAACTCTGCAATATCTTGTCTCGATAATAAATCAATATCAACAATGTTTTGATTTTCATCCAACCCAAAAGATTTAACGATTGTTATAAGAGCTACCGCAACTTTTTCCCTTACATTAAAAACTGACATATTTCTTAGTTTAGTTTCTTCTTGAAAAAGTTCATTCGCAAAAGATAACATCAAATTAATGGTTAATTCAGGAACTTTATCTAACAGATTAAAAAAATATTTTTTTGGTAAATAACAAATTTCAGAATCAAAAATAGCTTGTGCTGAAACAGGATATACACCAGAAGGAATAAAACCCCTGTGACCTAAAATATCCCCTCTTTTACTAAACCTTACGATTTGATTTTTTTCATTTGCCCCCATTAAAAATACTTTTACTTTGCCAGATAAAATAAAAAATACATTTTTGGTAAAATCTCCTTCCTGAAAAATAAATTGCCTATTTCTGTACAGGTTAATATCTTTATTTTGGTCAATATCATTTAATATAACCTCATCAGAACAATGCTTTTTTATTAAGCATGTTAAATTGTCACAAACAATACAGGATCTGTTAATAGTCATCTCTCATTACGTTTGTTAATAAAGTTTTACATCCCAATATCAAATGTAAAATTGTTCTCATTTTAAACCCATCGCTTTCTTTTGGTGTGCTAAAAGTAGTAGCATTTGACGTAAAAAGGTTGTTTCTTGAAATTATTTTAGACAAAAAAGACACATCAAAAATAAAAAATAAAGGCATTCGTTATTGTATAATTCTAATTTTTCTCATGTTTTTCAGCGAATAGAAACCTAGCTTTGCAAAAAATTTAAAATGTATTGGGAAAAATTATCACACGATGAAATTACAGCAAGAATTGATGCTGCTTTAGCTGAAAACTTAAATTATAAAACCAAGAAAGTACTTGGAGTACCTGCAAGTTACTTAGATGAAGAACAATTTTATGATGATGCACCATTTTTAGAAGATTCTCCTTTTATGAAAACATTAATTGCCAATCCAAATCACATTGGTTGCCACACCTTAAACGAAGATTCAGAGCCTTTTTTTAAAGGCACACAAAAGATAGAAGTTGAATTAATTAAGCTCTGTGCAGAAGAAATATTGGGAGGAGAAAATGATGCTCAAGATGGTTATGTCGCTTCAGGTGGGACAGAGGCAAATATTCAAGCTTTATGGATTTACAGAAACTATTTTATAAAAGAATATAAGGCAAATGTCGATGAAATAGCTGTTGTTTATTCGCAAGACAGTCATTATTCGATGCCTAAAGGAGCTAATCTATTAAATATTTCTTCTATTGTTATCCAGGTAGAGGATAACTCTAGAATGATTGTACAAGCAGATTTAGAACAAAGAATAGCCCTTGCCGCAAAAAAAGGAATCAACTATTTTATAGTAATCATGAATATGTCAACTACCATGTTTGGTTCTGTAGATGATATGAAAAGAGTTACCGATTTTTTTGAAAGCAATAAATTAAATTACAAAGTACATGTTGACGGAGCTTTTGGAGGATTTATTTATCCTTTTACGAATGATAAAAGTACTTATAGTTTTACCAATAATCGAATTAACTCATTTACCTTAGATGGGCACAAAATGCTACAAACACCTTACGGCACTGGAATTTTTATTATCCGAAAAGGATACATGAAATATGCACTTACCGAAGAAGCAAATTACGTGCAAGGAAAAGATTATACCATTTGCGGAAGCCGTTCTGGAGCTAATGCAATATCTGTTTGGATGATGTTAAAAACACATGGTTCGGATGGACTCAAGGTAAAAATGAGGAATCTTGCCGACAAAGCAAGTTTATTGTGTAAAAAGTTAGAAAAAATGGGAGTGGCTTATTACCACAACCCTTTTATTAATATTATTACCATTCGAGGAAAATTTATTTCACCCCAATTAGCTAAAAAATATTCGTTGGTCCCAAATGTTCATGATGCTACTCCCGATTGGTATAAAATTGTAGTAATGGATCACGTAAAACAAGGAGTGCTCGATAATTTTATTATTGATTTAAAATCTAACTTTTAATTGTTGTTGAATTGATTTTATGTTACAATGGCATAAATAATTCCTACCACAATAAAAATAACGATGATGATTAAATATTGCCAAACATCAATAAAATAAGGGAAATATTTTTTGTAAAGATCTTTAAGATTCATTTTGTAAAATTAAAACGGAAAGTTAGTTTAATTTTTTTAGGTAGGATGTTAATTATTAGCTTTAGGTGGGTTCTAAAAATTGATTTCTTTCAAAAAACAAAGATAATAAATAAGATGCAAGGCATATTTTTTTGGAATAGCCTTAGCTATTGCAGAAAAAATATAACGCAGTCAGATTGTTTGTTATCTTTGCTCCCATTTGGTTTTCATAGTTTTTCATATACTGCTTCATCCGTCAGCTGACGGAATCCAGATAGTGTTTTAAAAATTTTCATTGTCTCTAAAAAACTATGAAAATTTTGATGCGAATCAATTTTTAGAACCCACCTATAATATCTATCTTATTATTTCAAATTTATATCGTCTTCATTTCCAAAAAATTCGTTAATTTAGATTAAACTAAATGTTAGTAATGAGAGAGAAAAATTATTGTATTATCAAAATATGATAAGGATAGTTAACTGTTTTTATAATGTGCTAGAAGCTAGACACATAAAGGACTTGTTAAGAATTGGTTAAAAATAATTGACTTTTTATGTGGTGTATAAAATCTTTTTTATTAAGCATAAATTTTAATGGTAAAAATAATGAAATGAAGAAAGTGTTGTTAATAAATTAATATAAAAATCGCTCAAAGGCTTACCCTTTAAACCTATCTTGCTTATCGAAAAATGTTGAAAAATATAGTAGATGAATTGTGGTAAAAATTCGATGAATCTGCTTTATACTTGTACAAGGAATTTTTGCCGAAAATTCGATAATTTATTAACTACTTAAAACCCTTTCAGAAATGGAAAAAACGTTAAATCAAGTGTGCGATGCTGTCAAAAAAAATGAGAAAAATTTGGTTGAGAATAATGAAATAAACGACAAAGTTGTGCTTAAAACGTATTCTTTTGATGAAGCTTTAGCAGAAGCAACAAAATATTTTAAAGGTGATGAATTAGCTGCCAATGTTTGGATTAACAAATATGCATTAAAAGATTCTGAAGGAAATATCTTTGAAAACAGTCCTGACCAAATGCACCGAAGATTGGCAAAAGAAATTGCTCGGGTTGAAGAAAAATACACCAATTCCTATTCCGAAGAAGATATTTATGAAGTATTAAAAGATTTTAAATACATCATCCCTCAAGGAGGCCCAATGACGGGTATTGGCAACGATTTTCAAATAGGTTCGTTATCCAACTGTTTTGTAATTGGGAATGACGGCAACTCTGATTCTTATGGTGGAGTGATGAAAATTGACGAAGAACAAGTTCAACTAATGAAACGAAGAGGAGGAGTTGGACACGATTTATCACACATCCGACCAAAAGGAAGCCCTGTAAAAAATAGCGCACTAACCTCCACAGGAATTGTTCCTTTTATGGAACGATATTCCAATTCAACAAGAGAAGTTGCTCAAGATGGAAGAAGAGGTGCATTAATGCTTTCCGTTTCTATTAAACATCCAGATGCAGAACATTTTATAAATGCAAAAATGGATGGCACCAAAGTAACTGGAGCAAACGTATCAGTAAGAATAGACCATGAGTTTATGAAAGCTGTAAAAGCAGGTACCGACTATCAACAACAATACCCTATTAACTCTGATCAACCACAATATACCAATACCGTAAATGCTAAAGAATTATGGAATAAAATAATTCATAATGCATGGAAATCTGCAGAACCAGGAATCTTGTTTTGGGATACCATTATCGATGAGTCTATCCCTGATTGTTATGCCGACTTAGGCTTTAAAACAGTATCTACCAATCCATGTGGAGAAATTCCATTGTGTCCTTACGACAGTTGTCGTTTAATTGCAATTAATTTATACAGTTATGTAGAAAATCCTTTTACATCAGGAGCTACTTTTAATTATAAGAAATTTCACCACCATGTGGGAATGGCTCAACGAATTATGGATGATATCGTTGACTTGGAAATGGAAAAAGTGAATAGAATTATTCAAAAAATTGAAGCTGATCCAGAAAGTTTAGAAGTTAAAAGAACAGAACTTTCACTTTGGGAAAAAATAAAAACCAAAGCCATCCAAGGAAGAAGAACAGGCGTAGGAATTACAGCCGAAGGAGATATGTTAGCAGCTTTAGGCTATAAATATGGAACTCCAGCTGCAACGGATTTCTCAACCGAAGTACATAAAAAATTAGCCTTAGCTGCTTATCGTTCTTCTGTTGATATGGCAAAAGATAGGGGTGCTTTTCCTATTTATGATGCCATACGAGAAGAAAGAAATCCGATGATTAAAAGAATTAAAGAAGCGGATGAAAATCTTTACAAGGATATGGTAAAGTATGGAAGAAGAAATATTGCGTTATTAACCATAGCACCTACAGGAACAACTAGTTTAATGTCTCAAACTTCTTCAGGAATAGAACCCGTATTTATGGTTTCATACAAAAGAAGAAGAAAAGTTAATCCAGGTGATAAACAAGTGAAAGTAGATTTTATTGATGAAGTTGGAGACTCTTGGGAAGAATACCATGTTTTTCACCATAAATTTATTACTTGGTTAGAGGTAAATGGATATGATGCGAAAGCAGTTGAAAAAATGGGCGAGGAAGAATTAAATGAAGTTATTTCACATTCACCATACTTTGGAGCTACCGCTAATGATGTGGATTGGGTAGAAAAAGTTAAACTACAGGGTTCTGTTCAAAAATGGATAGATCATTCCATTAGTGTTACTGTAAATGTGCCTAATGAATGTACGGAAGAGTTGGTAAATCAGATCTATTTAACTGGATGGGAAAAAGGATGTAAAGGAATTACAGTTTACAGAGATGGTTCGAGAAGTGGAGTTTTAGTTGCAAATGATGAAAAGCAAGAATCAGAAAGTGAAATTATTACTAAATTTTTAGAAACTAAAGCCCCAAAACGACCAGAAAAATTAGAAGCGGAAATTATTCAATTTAATAATGAAACTGAAAAATGGATTGCTGTTATTGGTTTATTAGATGGACATCCTTATGAAATATTTACTGGAGGAGCTGAAGAGTCTTTTTCAATCTTATCACATGTTGAAAAAGGCTGGGTAATAAAACACAAATGTGAAGATGGAAAAACCCGTTATGATTTCCAATACGAAGATAGTTATGGCTATAAAACAACCATTGAAGGTTTGTCTAGAACCTTTAATAAAGAATATTGGAATTATGCGAAATTAATTTCTGGAGTATTACGTCACGGTATGCCACTAAGTTTTGTGGTGGATATGGTAAATAATTTACACTTAAGTGACGAAACTTTAAACACTTGGAAAAAAGGAGTTGCTCGAGCTTTAAAGAAATTTATTCCCGATGGAACTAAGCCAGCAGAAAATATTTGTCCAGATTGCAACGAACCAGCATTAGTTTATGAAGAAGGTTGTTTAAATTGTAAAAGCTGTGGGCATTCTAAATGTGGTTAATAAATCATTCCATTATCAAAATTAAAAAAGGCTTCAAATAAATTTGAAGCCTTTTTTATAATGAAGCAACAGAAAGTATAGATGTTGGAGGTCCTTTATAGGGAGATGGCCCTATTATTTCTCCACTAAAAAATAAGGATTCCTTTTTGGATAGCAGTTCAATATTGTATTGGTGAGCTTGTTTTTCGGTTGTTTTATTTTGAGAAATTTCTCCAATTTTATTTTGATTGTAAAAAACGATTAACTTTTGCTTTCCTCTCTCTGAAGGAATATCGTTAATTTGTTTTCCATTTTTATAAATAACTAAATCTTTACAGGTAATGTTTTGAGTTTCGCATATCCATTTAACTTCTAGTAAATTTTTATTAATTGCACTGTTGGTAGAAATAGTTAATGAGTTTCCATAAACAAAGTGTTGAAAATAGGTAAATGGAGTTTCTCCTTTGTTTAAACTAGGATGTAAAGCAAATATTCCTAAAATAAGAAGAGAAGTGAGTATGTTTTTAAAATAGGTCATCGTAATTATCTAAATCTATAACTAACACGTTTTGAACTGTTAAAAGGTTGGAATGGAAGAATTTTTTTTGTGGGTTATTACCTACCTTTTTTTAAGAAAATGTATTTTACACCTAAATTAAACTCAAAAGAAAAATTTCGTGAAGAGTTAAATGGATTATTGTTATTAGCAACATTTAGGACACCTTGATTGTATCTAACACTAGGTGTAATAACAAAAGATTTTGAAATGTACCTATCCTGTTCAACACCTAAAACTAAACCAAAATCAGGTTTTTTGAAAGAATCTAATTTTTGTGAATTATTATTTACGGTTGATACTGCCGACCTCAAATAACCCGCATAAATACCTGCTATAAAGTTAGTAGAATATAGTTTATTGTCAAAAGTTGATTTGTTGTTCATTTTTTTTGCTAAAATGCTTATTGAAGAATAATTTAAATCTAAGTTTTCTATGTAAGAGATGCCTTCAGCATAATATGCTCTTTTGTATCCAGAAGTGCTGTTAATATTAATGGTAGATTCAATATTAAAGTTATCAGAAACAATATATCCAACAGTTGTTCCAATAGTATGTCCAAAATCGAGAAAATTAGTTTGGCGGTAGTTAGTCAATTCAGCATTCTTTCTAAAATTAGTAATCATTCCTTGCTTTTTAATACCAACATTAAATCCAACATAAATTCTTCTTGCATATAAACCGTACAAAAAGTAGGAAGAAAATCTTTTACTGTTAAAAACGATTTTATTTTTATCTTTTTTAACTAAAAAATCACTACTAGCATACAAGCGAGAAATATCTATTTCAGCTAAATTCGTGTAATTAATATTGGTAAAAATTGTTCTTTCATTTTCTGTTTTTAAACTAGATAAGTCGTTAGCATTTATTTGATGATAATAAATTTCATCAGTTATCGAAGTCCTTAAATTATTAATGTTTTTGTTATTTGATTGATTATTAATAGTTGTTTTAGTTTTACTAATCGCTTCCAAAATGCTATTAGAAGTAGTTACATTATTTGAAATAACTTTATTAGAACTGTTAAAAATAGCAGATTTTACTGATTTGTTTTTTAGTCTAGAATTCTGTCGATTTTTTATAGCTGTAGCTATTGTAGACGAATTCGCAATTTTTTTTGGTTTATTGCTAATAGTAGTTTCGTTGATTAAAGATAAGGAAGGATTTAATGAAGTATCACTTTTTGATGATGAGATCAAATCTTCACGATATTGATAGTTATCATAAGCCCAAAAACTTCCAAATAGTAACAGAAAAATAGCGGTTCCTTTAAAAGTTAAATTTCTCCACCAGATAAACTGGTCGTATTTATTTAGAGAAACCACTAATTTATCCCAAACAGAAGAGGTGTCTAGTTTAATAGAAAGCTTTTCCCAAACCGAGTAATCAGGTCGTTCTTCTAATTTAACCACTTCTTTTTTATACCATTCACTAATCGTTTCGTCAGTAAGTGGAGTACTAGCATCTAAGTCGTCCGAAAGAGATTGCCAAACAGCGTTATCAGGCTCAACACTATAATTGTCTAACGCTCCTTTATACCAATCTTCTATGTTATCACTATCTTTCACTACTTATCGGATATAATATTTATTCACCAAATCTCTTAAAACACTTTTTGCTTTTGATAATTGTGATTTTGAAGTGCCTACACTTATATGAAGCATATCTGCGATTTCTTGATGTTTATAACCTTCCACTGTGTAAAGATTAAAAACTGTTTTTGCTCCATTTGGAAGCATGTTAATAATTTGAGATAAATCTCCAGTTTTACTAATTTCCGAAGTTTCATCAAATGAACCAGCTAAATAAACAGCCTCTTGAAAATCAACATTTGTTAACCGATTAGTTTTTCTAAATTGGTCAATAGCTGTATTTACGATAATTCTTCTAATCCACGCATGGATACTCCACGAACTATCATACATATCAAATTTTTTAAACACTTTAAAAAATCCATCGTGCAAAATATCTTGTGCTAAATCTCTATCTTTAGTATAGGTAAGGCAAACGCCAAACATCTTAGAAGCAAATAGATTATACAATGCTTCTTGATGTTTTCTGCTGTTTTGGTAACAACCTTCTATTATTTCTTCTAAATCCAATTTAATTAAGATGTCGAGATTATTACAACAATACGATTAAAGTAGAAAAAAGGTTGTTTTTAAGGTGGTTTTGATTTTTTTTATCAACTAGTTTAAAGTCATTTTATGAAAAAACCCTCTGCCATAACCTACAAACAGCAAAACAGAACTAACAACTTGATTTAGTGTTAATTTCGAATATTCGAACTCAAGAATTGTAATTTACTGGTGTACGTTGCAGGGTAAAACTTATAAAGAAACCAAGTAATTGTTTAAAATAAATTGTACATTTGACTATTGACTATCAATAGTAAAATGACTATAAAAAATAAAATAATTGAAGCTTTTGAAAAAAGCAACGAATTAACCGCTAAAGAACTTATTAGTAGTATAGGAGTTTCTAAGCAAATGGTTCATTTGGTGTTGAGTGAATTGGTAGCAAAACAATACCTCGAAAAATTAGGCAGGGCTCCAAAAACAATATACAGAAAATTAAAAGCTACCCCACTAAAACCTAATGGTATTACCCTAGAGGTAAAAGATGCTGAAAAAGAATTTTTAACAAAACATTTCTTGATGATTTCTGACGTGGGAAATTTATTAGAAGGGATTGAAGGATTTCAGCTTTGGTGTGAAAAAAGAAATGAACCAGTACTAAAAACTTTACAAGAATTTATTAAAACCAAGCAGAAATATCAATCATTTTATAACAATGAAGGAATAATTGATGGTAGCCATAAACTTAAAACCACTTATGGTGAAAAAATCTTTCTGGACGAAATTTATTACTTAGATTTTTATGCTATCGAATGTTTTGGAAAAACTAGATTAGGAACTTTGCTCCATTATGCAAAACAAGGTCAAAATAAATTTTTGATGAATAGGATGATGAATGAAATTAAAGACCGAATCATTAATTTTATAAAACTAAATGAAATTGATGCGGTAGGTTTTGTCCCCCCTACTATTCGGAGAGAAGTTCAAATTATGAAATTTATTCAAGAAAGTCTTAACCTAAATTTTCCAATTCTTGAGATTAAAAAAATTAGCGGCATTATTCCTATTCCTCAAAAATCGTTATCAAAACTTGATGAACGTATAAAAAATGCCGAGAACACCTTTGCAGTTACCGAACAGCGAAAATTTAAAAAGGTGTTATTAATTGACGATGCCGTTGGTTCAGGTTCAACCCTAAACCAAATAGCAGAAAAAATTAAAAATAAAGAAGTCGCAAAAACGGTTTTAGGCTTGGCAATTGTAGGTAGTTTTAAAGGTTTTGATGTTATAACTGATATTTAATGAAAACAGTCATTCAAAGAGTTTCACAAGCCTCTGTTGAAATAAATCAACAAATTAAAAGTAAAATTAGTATTGGGCTACTTATTTTGTTGGGTATTGAGCATGATGACACGATAGAAGATATTGACTGGTTGTGTGGTAAAATTGCTCGTTTACGTATTTTTGGAGATGAGAGCAATGTGATGAACTTGTCGATTATGGATGTAAACGGTGAAATACTATTGATTAGTCAATTTACACTTCATGCCAACACCAAAAAAGGAAATCGACCTTCGTTTGTTAAAGCGGCTCGACCAAAAATAGCTGTTCCTATCTATAATCAATTTATTACACAATTAGAAAGAGAGTTAGGCAAACCCATTCAAACTGGCGAATTTGGTGCAGACATGAAAGTAGCTTTGATTAATGATGGTCCAGTAACCATTATTATTGATTCGAAATCTAGGTGATATAACTCATTTAAAAATAAATTAATCCTTCTTTAACCCATAGTTATTAAACAGAATATAGGTGAATTATAAAATACAATTTTTTTTAATTACTTCAGCATAAATTTTCTATCTATCAGTGTATATAATTTCTAATCTTATGGTTTGTTCGTGCCTAAATAAATTTGGGAAAAGCACTATTTTTTCATAGACATTTTAACTTTTGATAAAAAAATAAGACTGGTTATTTAACTTTTCCTATTCAACTTATTTTGTAGTTTAGAATTTTCTTAAAAAGTTTATTACAAAAAAATTGTATTACTTTTTTAAACCTCTTATGTAATTAACTAAAAGCCAAATATCTTCATCATCTGTAATTTTTTTACCAAAACCTGGCATATCATCTCGACCATTTTTTGTTTTATAAAATAAATCACCATCCGTTTGTCCTTGAACTACAGCTTTAGAAAAATCCGGCATTGGAATGATAAGGTTACTTCATAATTTTCAAAGCAAGTTATCTTTTCCAAATTCAGCATCCCATCCTATAGAACGAGATGCTCTGAATCTTTTACCCAACAAAGTGGTGAAACTAAACAGATTAAAAATGGTGCTGTTCACTTTCCAGTAAAAATGGATGATTTTTAGGGATTATTGGTGCTTTACTTAAATTTTGAGAAACAACAAGTATAAACAAACCTAGGTAACCCATGTAAATTCCTATTTCAAAAAAACCAATATGAAAATCATGAATTGTTCCTGGCATTATTTGTATGAAATTAGTTATCCATTGCCCAAAAATTAACAAGCCTGCCACAAAAAATAATATATATTTATTTCTGTCAAATTGAATTGGAAGCAATAATAAGAAAGGGATAATAAAGTTTATAAAAATATCTAAGTAAAACATGGTGTTCCAGTTTCCTTCTCTTCGTTGTACATAATAAGAAGTTTCTTCTGGTATATTTGCAAACCAAATAAGAAGATATTCTATAAACCACAGATAAGCCCAAAGAATACTGAGTGCAAATAAATAACGTGAAAAATCTTGTAAATGAAATTTATTCATTTTTGGAAAATAGCCTAAATTTTTTAACAGTAAAACAACAACAATAATTACTGCCGCAGCATGATAAAAAGCAGAAGCGATATTTTTAAAAGCATATACGGTACTAAACCAAGTTACATCAACAGACATCACCCAGTCAAATGTTCCTAAAGAAAAAGTAATTGCCATAACAAAAATAAAAACTTTTGAAAGAAATTCACTTTTATTAAAGAATTCCATTCCTACTATTTCATCTTCTTTTAGTGAAAATTTTCGAAATTTAAAAATTATCAACATCCATAAGCTTAAAAATAAAATCATTCTTATAATGAAAAAAATAGTGTTTAAATAAGGGCTTTTGTGTTGGATAATTTCATGTGAATTTCTCATGTCTTCATGAGACCATTCGTAGAGATAGGGCACTCCAAAAATCATAACCAACATTAGCAGCCCAATAATAGGCATGAATCCACTTATTGCTTCAGGAACTCTTTTAAACATTGCCGACCATCCAGATTGTGTAATGTATTGAATAGCAATAAAGAATGTTGCTCCTATTACAATGGACAAGAAGGTATAATTATTTAAAAGGATGTTAGCCCATGCTCTTCCAGCGTCTTGCATAAAAGCCATAATTAGTGCCAATACACCTATTAGGATCATTCCAATTGATGCAGTTTTTAACTTTAAGGATACTTTAACTTTGTTTTCCATGAAATATATTTTAAAACAGTTTCTTAAAAAAATTTAAAAAGATGGTCAAAATTTCTTGTCTTTTTTAGCCTTTATTTGACTTTCTTTAGCTAATCTTACTTTTTCATTAGGCTGAAGTACATTCTTAATATATAAAATGATTTTCCATCTATCATCAATTCTAATATGATCTGCATGTGCAGCCATAATAATAGATCCTACTGTAATTACATGATAAATTTCACCATCAGGTCTTTCCCAAAAATCTTTTGAAATCAAGGACGCAGGTTCTGTTGGATATTTTCCACTCGAATACAGCAATCCTTTTCCTTCTCCTTTGGATCCGTGGCATATAGCACAAAAAACATCAAACATTTTATGACCTCTTTCCAGTATTTTTATACTATCTTTGGCTCCAGTAAATGGATTTTTTAATTCCAAACTAGCTTTTTGCATACCTTCTGGTGTTTTGGCATAATGATATGGAATAGTTTCTCGTGGAATTGTACCTAAAATAGAAGGCTGAGCAGTTTTATTATCCTTAAAATTAGAATTAGTTGTATAAGTTTCATAAGCATCAGAAACCATCATGTCATCTACATAAGAATAACCAGGTTTTCTACTGCTGTGATCACAGCTGTAAAGAATTAATATACTAACAATTGCAGGTATAATTTTTTTAAATGCTCTTTTTAAAAATAGTTGTTTCATTTGTTTCGTTTTTTATTTTACAAACTTTTCTGTTACTTCAGTTGCTCCGTTAGTTGAGAAAATGTTCATAATTATTTGAACTTCATCTTCTGCCTCAGGTTTGTTTATTGCAACAACAAAAGTATCATCAACCACTCCTGGATGAATTAAATCAGCTTTTTTACCTGGATAAAATTTATTAGCGATAAAAAATGATATCACACTTAATCCTGATGTTATATTTATCATTAAAACGAAAGTGATAACCACGTGCGATGGTAAAGTGTACAATGGTTTACCTCCATAAATTAGAGGATAGCTTTCTACTGTGACCCAATAAAGAAAATAAAATACAAGTGCTGTTCCAAAAATGCCAAACAATACAGCTGCACCCATAAGGCGAGTTTTATGTAATCCAGCAATATCTTCTATCCCATGAACAGGGTAAGGCATAAAAACTTCTTCAATTTTTATTTCTTTTTCTCGAATTTTTTTGATGGCTTTTATCATCAAATCTTCTTCTTTAAAAATACCTAGTATAAATTTTTTACTGTTCATTATTTTTATTATTAAATAGTGAATTAATGTTCTTGTATTTCTGTTGTTCGATTATTTACCGATTTTACTTCTGCTACGGCTATTACAGGTAAGAATCTTAAAAACAAGCATAATCCAAAAACAAAGAATCCGAGTGTTCCAACAAAAATTCCTACCTCAATATAGGAAGGGGTATAAGTCGCCCAATTTGAAGGTAAATAATCCTTTGAAAGAGAAGTAACAACGATAATAAATCGCTCAAGCCACATCCCTACATTTACACATAAGGAAATAATAAATACCAATGTTAAATTACTTCTCATTCTTTTACTCCAAAAGAGCTGTGGAAGTATTGCGTTAAAAAGAATCATCAACCAAAATGCTATGGAATAATCTCCTGTAGCTCTATTTTTATAAAACGTAAATATTTCAAATCCATTGCCAGAATACCAAGACATAAACAACTCGGTTAGGTATGCCGTTCCCATTATCAAACTTATAAAGATTAAAACTCGAGTGATAGCATCAATGTGTGAGGTGGTGATATAATCTTGTAAATGGTAGGCTTTTCTCATAATAATTACCAAAGTTAACACCATAGAAAATCCTGAAAAAATTGCTCCAACAACGAAGAAAGGTGGAAAGATAGTTGTGTGCCAACCAGGTATTACTGAGGTGGCAAAATCCATAGAAACAATAGAGTGTACAGAAATAACTAATGCAGCGGCTAAACCACCTAAAATATAACTAATGGCTTCAAATCTATTCCAGTTTCTGGATGAGGCATTCCAACCAAGGCTTAATGTGCCATAAATAAATTTAGATACTTTAGATTTCACTCTTTCTTTGATTAACGCAAAATCTGGTAACATTCCTAAGTACCAAAAAGTGGCTGATGCTAATACATACGTACTAATTGCTACAACATCCCAAAACAGTGGGGAGTTAAAATTTAACCACAAAGGGCCTCTTGTGTTAGGGTAAGGGAAAATATAAAAACATAACCAAATTCTACCCATGTGAACCATTGGATATAACCCAGCACAAACAACTGCAAATATGGTCATTGCTTCGGCAGATCGATTAATTGATGTTCTCCATTTTTGACGAAGCACCAAAAGGAATATTGAAAATGCTGTGCCAGCATGCCCTATACCAATCCACCAAACAAAATTAATAATATCCCAACCCCATGAAACAGAATTATTTAATCCCCAAGATCCAATTCCAACTGTAAATGTTTTGTATAGAGAATAGCCTCCAATAGACATTGCGATGATACTTAAGTAAAGTATAAAATACCACCATCTATTGTGTTTTCTGTCAATGGGTTCTAATATCTCATTGGATATTTGATGATAAGACTTTTTCCCAATAATATAAGGGTCTCTTATAGGTGATTCATAAAACATACCATTCTTTTTTAATTATAAAATTTCTTTTTTAGTATCTTCGCTGTTATTGTTTCTAACTTTTGTTTGATAGCCAACAACTGGTTGGGTATGTAACTGCTCTAATAAATGATAATGACGAGGGTTTTTAAATCGTTTAGAAACTTCACTTTCACTATCATTTAAATCTCCGAAAACAATTGCATTTGCTGAACATGCTTGAGAACAAGCGGTTTGTATTTCTCCATCTTTTAGTAGTCTATCCTCTAATTTTGCTGTTAATTTTTTTTCTTGAATACGTTGAGTACAAAATGAACATTTCTCAACAACCCCTCTTGAACGAACAACTACATCTGGATTTAGCACCATTCTACCTAAATCACTATTCATGTTAAAATCAAATTCGTTGTTTTTTGCATATTGAAACCAGTTAAATCGTCTCATTTTATATGGACAATTATTCATGCAATATCTAGTTCCAATACAACGGTTATAAGCCATTTGGTTTATTCCTTCACTGCTTCTCATTGTTGCTGCAACAGGGCAAACATTCTCGCATGGAGCACTATTACATTGTTGACACATGATTGGCATTTGAACCATTTCAGGATTTTCTTTATCTCCAGCATAATACCTATCCAACCTAATCCAGTGCATTAATCTTCTGTTAATCACTTGTTCTTTTCCAACAACTGCCACATTATTTTCTGCTTGGCAGGCCACCACACAACTATTACAACCAGTACAAGCATTTAAGTCAATTGACATTCCCCAATGATGACCTGAAAATACAGCGGCTGGGTATAATGAAGTGCTTTCTTTTAAAATTTCTTCTCGTTCCTCATTTCCTGAAGCTGGATTTTTATGATATTGTTGAATATAAGTTTCTCTGATAATGGATCTTCCTTCCATTAAATCGTGTGTTTGATTTAATGCAAGCACATATTCTTCACTTGAAATAGTGATTTTATCGGTTGAAGTATGATAAATTTTTACCCCATCTACAAACTGTACAAAAGGGTAAACATTTGTTCCAACATTATTTCCAACTTTTCCAACATTTTTTCTGCCATATCCAAGTGCAATTGAAATGGTATTGTCTTCTTGCCCTGGTTGAACTAGTGCTGGAATTTTTATATCATTAATGGTAATGAATTGCCCTGTTTTAATGTTGTTATTTTGTGCGTATTTTATCGAAACTGAAGCTACATTATCCCAAGTTAATTTAGTAACCGGATCTGGCAATTCTTGCAACCAAGGGTTATTAGCATGAGTACCATCACCAATTGCAATATTTGGTATCATTTCTATGGCAATTTTACCTCTATATATTTTTTTGGTTATTTTTCTTGCACTTTTTATCAGTGCTGCATTAATATCAGGGATTGGTGGCTGGGTTGTTTTTTTGCCATCATCTTTTCCTTTTTCTACTTTTAGGTTAAAAATTCCTGCTTGTAAGGTATATGCCCAAAATTCATCAAAGTCTTTGTAATTCTCTTGAAGTGGAAAAAGTGTTTCTTCCCAATTGGATTTAATATATTCGTAAGAAGTTTTTTCATTGGCAGTCCATTTAAGTAAACAGTCTAAAAAAGAATATGTATCAAAAAGTTTTGAAATGGTGGGCTGTGAAAAGCTATAAGAACCTTTTTTAGGTTCAAAATCGCCCCAACTTTCTAAAAAATTATCGGGTGGTAAAATATAGTTAACATGAAGTGTGGTTTCAGTAATTCTATCGGCAATAATGCCTGTAAAATCAACATTTTTAAGTGCGGCAATTATTTTTTTCGGGTATGGGTAATCGTAAATGGGGTTTACTTCATTTAATAACACAACGCCAACTTTTCCAGTATTCATTTCATTGACAATCCTTTCCATGTCGTCTTCCGACGCTTTTTTTGTGAAATAAGGAGTATTTAAGTCTATCGTATTGCCATAATTATCTAAAAATTTATTGATACCATTTACCAATGTTTGAATGTCAACATCATTACTTCCTGCAACCACAAGGCTTTTTCCTTTATTTTCCCATAGTTCATCAGCAATACTAGAAATATCAACTTTGGTTTTTAATTCTGGAAGCGTAGGATTGCCACTTTTATGGGCAATTTTATTATATAAAGCTAAAACTAATGATCCTTCTTCCATCGGATTTACTCGTATTCTTTTATCCGCATTACTACCAGTCAGTGAAAACCCTGCTTCTAACTGAATATGGCGTGTCATTGTTGGATTTTCTTTATTTAAAGCCCTTGCTTCTGAATATTGTTTGGTAAATTCTACTGGGGAAAGCCATGTGCCTAAAAAATCAGCAGAAAAACTTACAATTAAATTTGTTTTATTAAAGTAATAACTTGGAACAACAGCTTTTCCAAAACTATTTAAATTTGCGTTTATAGTGCCTGAAAAAGAAACAGGTTCATAATAAATTACTTCGGTAGTAGGGTATTGTTCTTTAAATGTAGTAAGTGCTTTTAATACCGAAGGGCTTATAATTGGAGAAGAAATAATAACTATTTTATCTCCTTTGTCAGCTGCAGCTTTAAAGTGAGCTATTATTTGAGAATGAATTTCTTCCCAAGTTGATTTTTCTCCTTTAATGGTAGGATATGCCAATCTTTCTGAATCATATAAATTTAGAACAGCTGCTTGAACTTGTGCATTTGTTCCTCCTTTAGTGATTTTTGACAACTCGTTTCCTTCAATTTTTATCGGACGACCATCTCGTACTTTAACTAAAATTGAGCAATATTGACTTCCGTCAAAATAGGTGGAAGCATAATGATTGGCAATTCCTGGAATAATTTCTTCTGGTTTTAAAACTAATGGAATCGCATATTGAACAGGTGATTCACAACTTGCAAGTAGTGCTGCTGATACTCCAAAACCACAGAATTTTAAGAAATCACGCCTAGAAGACAACGATTTACTAAATTTCTCGTCTGCAATAATCTCTAAGGTGTTCAAATCATGTGCAGAAGCGTCATCATCCCGATTACTCGGAACACTTTCAAAATTATTCGATTCGTTAAGATTTGTCCAATAGTTCTTCATATTTTATTTTTGTTAAAACGATATTATTAATAATGGCATTTTTGACAATCTTCTCCCCCTATATCTTTTACTGTAATAAAATCTTTTTCTCCAGATTTTAGACTTTCATGCAATTGTTTGTAGTTCCCATAATATTTATTGTCAAAATTTACTTTATGAGTTCTATGACAATCTAAACACCAACCCATAGTTAAAGGAGAAATTTGTTTAACTTGATCCATTCCTTCAACTCTACCATGACAAGTTTTACATTCAAGCTGACCAGCCCCAACATGTTGGGCATGACTATAAAATACATGGTCTGGCAAGTTGTGGATTTTAATCCATTTTACAGGCTTCCCTGTAGACATAGCTTTGTAGATTTTATTGATTTCGAAAGTTCCTGAATTTTTACCACTTTTTATTTTGCTGTGGCAACCCATACAAATATCAGTAGATGGTATAGTAGCCGTTTTACTATATTCTGCACTATAATGGCAATATAAACATTGGATTTTATTTTCGCCAGCATGTATTCTGTGAGAAAATTTTATGGGTTGTTCGGGTTGATAATTTTGAGTTATTCCAATATTAGATGCTTCATAATACAATGCTTTACCGATAAAACCAGTGCCTATGAGAAAAACAGTAAGAGTTATTTTTCGGTTAACGATTTGTATAAAAAGCATATCTATTAATGCTACAAGACAAAGTAGGGCTAGCAGAATATACCATATTACGTTGCTAGTTGATTTTTTTGGAATTACACCTGTTTTAGCCACTTCTAATAAAAAAGCTTTAATGTCAAAAATTTCAAATGTTGTAAGTTCGTGGTCTTTAAACAATTCCTTGCATAATTTGGAAGAAGGATTCCTAAGCAGTTTTGTTAAATCAAATCCATTTTCTCTTGAATACGTAGTAGCTAATTCATAAGCAGAAGGATTCCAATTAACCGTATCAATTTCATTCAAATAATGACAACTCGCACAGTTTGGTGCTCCATTAACAAATGCTTTCTTTCCAGTAAATAATAATTTACCATTACTAATGTTTGCAGGTAAAATTTCTTTTTCTTCTTGTCTAGCCTGTATATCAAGAAGATTGTCTAGTTTTTTTTCAATTGCTGAAATACGTTCTTCAGAACTTCCTTCAGAAGTTTCTGTTTCTGTAGAGCTTTCTTTAGAAGTTTCTGTTTCTGTAGAGCTTTCTTTAGAAGTTTCTGTTTTAACAGATGAAACAGTGGTTGAGTTTTTATTTAAACTTTTGATGTAAACAAGAATGGCTTTGATTTCTTCATCTGAAGCATCTGTATCAGGCATTTTTTTGCTTTTATACTGTTCAAATAAAGCAACCGATTGAGCATCCCCAGCTGCAATCATTGATTTACTGGATTTAATAAATTTTAATAACCAATCTGTTTTGCGTTTTCCTTCAACTCCCATTAAATCAGGACCAAAATATACGCCATCGCCAATGGAATGGCAATCTGCACATAAATCATCAAAGAGTGCGGATCCATTTTGGGCATTAACGGGTTTAATTATAAAAAAAGTAAGCGATATTAAACCAAATACTACAAATTGCTTAAAATTGGACATAAAATAATTTTTAATGGTATCTTTTTTCATTTTTCAAATGTCACTTTTAAATACTATAAAACATCGATATTACTATCAAACTAACAGCACAAAACATACAAAAAAAACACCTTATTATCGTTGCAACTTGCACATACCAAATAAGATGTCTTTTTTATAGCTTTAATCATAATAACTTGAAAACCAGATTCAACTAATTTAATGTTGTAAAGAGAAATAGTTTATTTTTTTGAGAAAGTCCTAATATAATTAATTACATTCCATAATTCATCTTCATCAAGTTCTCCTTTGTATGATTTCATATCATCTTTTCCCATAATAATTTTCCAATGTATTGCACCATCTGTTTGTTTTGCAAAATCTACATTTGTAAAATCGCTAGGTGGTACTTTTGTATCTGCTGCACCTACTCCTTTTCCATTACCATCTTTTCCATGGCAGGATCGACAAGATTTTTTGTAAACTAATAGACCAGCGGCTATGCTTTCTTCAGTTGGTTCTAAAGGGTTTTTAATTGCATCAGCTTCTGCTGGAGCTACCCATTTTTCATCACCAGATGCAGCCACAACAGTGCTAGCTATTGGAACTGTTACTGCTACAATTGGTGTAGTTTTGTCAATAGATTTAATAGGCTCTTTAATAGGTTCTGTTGAATCTACTGGTTTTAAAGCAGCACAAGCAATTAATCCAATCGAAAGTGCTAAAATTGTTCTAAATTTTTTCATTTTATTTGTTTTTTATGGTTAATGTTTTTTCTTTTATAATAGTTCTCTGCATTTTTAAAATCCCCATTTTCTGGAAATATTAAACCCAATCAATAAATCTTGTTTTGTAAAATCGTTGGTGCTATACATTAAATTTTTTTGTGGGCTAATTGCATTATATGTCGAAATAAAGATTTGGAATGCGTGACCACCAGTAGCAAATTCAACTCCAAACGAAATGTTTGGTGCAACCTCTACATTTTTATGTAACTCGCGGTCTTTATATTTTGGAGTAGTAAAAGCGTAATCGTATTCAAAAATAACTGACCCTTGAGGGCTAAATTTATACCTTCCAGCAACACCATAAGCATAATTATCATGTGTAAGTTCTGGAGTAATATTTGTATCAATTTGATTGAAATGTGCATGCATTAATGAGGCCTGTAATGTTAATTTTGGAGAAATTTTACGTACAATCATCAATTGATTAAAAAAAGACATTCTGTGTAACGCTTTATATTCGTAGCCAAAAAAAGCATTATCTGCACGACTATCGTATTGAATATTACCATAGTAAGCAGCACCAATTGGCATACTGTTAGATTTAGTTTGTCTTAATAAAGAATATTTGTAATTAAACTCTTGTAATTGACCATTTTTTGTTGATGCAATACCAATTTGTGCATTTTTGAATAAACCGTAATTTAATCCGAGTCTAATGTTAGAAGGTGCATATAACCCTAACATATCAAATCCTTCACTGTTTAGATTTCCAAATCGATGTTGGATAACGAATTCTAAAGTTTTAATACGCAAAACTAAATTGGTTTGTGTTTCAATTAACATTCCAGCATCAAAAGATTTTACTGGCTTATTATCTTTTTTAGGAGCAGGTGTTGCTTCTTCATTAGGTTTTACTTCAGGCTTATCTTGTCCTATTAATTGAGTTGGTACGAGCATAACCATTACTAAAGTAAAGCTTATTATTTTAAATAATCTTGAAAATATCGTTTTCATAATATCAATTTATTAATCTTATTTTTTTAATTTAATTATTTTGTGCACCTTCAGTAATCCAAGTTAATACTTTCTCAACATCGGCTTGATTAACTAAATTTCCATTCATGCTTCCTCCTGGTTTTATCTTGAGGTACAAGATACTAGCTGTAGGATTAAGCGTGTCAACATAAGGTGCATTAGGACCATCTGTTAAGAGTTGATTATAAGCGTTAGCTACGGATAAATCTAATGGATTTGCTCCTGGATGACAGTTTTGACAAGGTGTAGTAAATATTGGTAGTATTTCCGTTGCAAAGGAAATTGGTGGTGCATTAGGATCTGGAGGAATTATAGGTTCTGGCATAACGTATGCTTTCTCGCATGAAGTAGAAAGCCCAATAATTACAATGCTTAAAAGCAAATATTTTGAAATTTTCATTTTAAATCCCTTTTTAGTTGATTTCATTGAGTTAGATTTTTATGTTACAAAACTACAACACTAACAAACACTAAATTTATGACTGATGTCATTAAGGCATCTGTTTTATGCACGTATTTTTATGGTGTATTGGCAGTTTATTTTATGCTAATTAGCAATAAATTTACACAATTTATTGCTAATCAGAATTATAAGGATAGTAATTTGTTACCATATCTTGTAGTTTTTTATAATTTGGCACGATAATTCTTTTCGTTTTGGTAATTAAAAGTTTTTCTTTAGTTAAAACGGATATTTCTCTACTTACTTGTTCTGAGGTTGTGCCAGCAATATCTGCTATTTCTTGTCTTGAAATGATAACATCTATCATGTTTTCCTTTGTTAATCCAAAGGTTTCAATTAAATAAACGAGCGAATAAATCACTTTTTCTTTAACCGTCATTTGGGAAAGGTATTTTATTCTAATTTCTGCTTTTCGTAATTCATGAGAATAAAATCGCATCATAGTAATAGCAAAGTTGGGGTTAGCTAATAATAATTCATTTAATGTAGTGTTATCAACGAAACAAATATTACAATCGTCTAAAGCAGTTGCACCAATAGGGTAATTTTCAAATCCATAAGCCATGTGTCCAACAACGTGAGAATCATTAGCTAAACGAACAATATGCTCTTTATTATTCTCTCCCGTTACTGTTATTTTTACTTTTCCTTTATAAATAAAATAAATCCCCATAACAGGGGTTCCTTCTAAGATTATACTTTTCCCAACATTACACCTAATGTTGTTTTTTTTTTCGTTGATAATAGAAATCCATTCTAATGAACATGCTTTTTTTATTAAACAATTTTTATTGATACATGTTTCACAATTCATTTCATTATGAAGGTTTGTCGCTCTATTCATGATAAATTATTTTTGTTTTATTTAAGTGAATAAAATTTTATTTAAAAAAATTAAAACTCCAGCTTTTTGTAAGAAAAGTAAATACAGATATTGCAAATGTTGTGATGATTTCATTATTTATGAATCTTTTTAGAACGTATTCCAATAAATAATAGTTGAAATCAAAAGTACAACTTAAAGTATTTGAAAAAACCTAATCGACTTTATATTTTCTTAAGCTGTTTAAAAAAAGCAGTTAGTGCAATTATTACTATTTAAAATTTTTAGCAAAATAATGAAAGAATAAAGGAATAGTTTCTATTCCTTTATAGAAGTTAAAAATTCCGTAATGTTCATTCGGGGAGTGAATGGCATCCGAATCTAAGCCAAATCCCATAAGCACCGATTTTATTCCTAATTCTTGTTCAAACAATGCAACTATTGGAATGCTTCCTCCACTTCTAACAGGAACAGGACTTTTCCCAAAAGAATCTTCCATTGCTTGTTTAGCAGCTTGATAACCTATGGAATTGGTTGGAGTTACATAAGGAGCTCCACCATGATGAGGAATAACTTTTACTGTAACCGCTTTTGGAGCAATACTTTTAAAGTAATTACTAAATAATGTAGTTATTGTTTCACTGTCTTGATGAGGCACCAAACGCATAGAAATTTTTGCATATGCCTTCGAGGCTATAACCGTTTTAGCTCCTTCGCCAATATAACCTCCCCAGATACCATTTACATCTAATGTTGGTCGAATGGAAACTCTTTCCATAGAAGTATATCCTTCTTCCCCATGAATGTCTGATAAATTTAAAGCTTTTTTATATTCTTCTAAATTAAAAGGTGCTTCCGATAATTCTATTCGATCTGCCTCACTTAATGTTTCTACCTCATCATAAAAACCAGGAATTGTAATGTGGTTTTTATCATCTTTTAATTTTGCTATCATTTCGCATAAAATATTGATTGGGTTTGCTACGGAGCCACCATATAAACCAGAATGTAAATCACGATTTGGTCCTGTTACTTCTACTTCAATATAACTTAATCCTCTTAAACCAACCGTAATAGAGGGTGTATCGTTTGCTATAATTCCAGTATCGGAAATTAAAATAACATCTGCTTTTAATTTTTCTTTATTTTCTTTCACAAATGTTCCTAAGTTAACAGAACCTACTTCTTCTTCGCCTTCAATCATAAATTTTACATTACAAGCTAATGTTTTTGTTTTCATCATCACCTCTAATGCTTTTACGTGCATATACATTTGACCTTTATCATCACAAGAACCTCTTGCAAATATTGCTCCTTCGGGATGTATTTCTGTTTTTTTGATAATGGGTTCAAAAGGTGGATTCTCCCACAATTCTATAGGGTCTGCAGGTTGTACATCGTAATGTCCATAAACTAAAATTGTAGGTAATTTAGTGTCCATAATTTTTTCTCCATAAACGATAGGATGTCCTTTTGTGGTGCAAACCTCAACATTATTAGCCCCAGCTTCTTCTAATCTTTTTTTAATTTCATCGGCTGCTTTTGTTATATCCTTGCTATTGGAAGGATTTGCACTAACGGATGGAATTCTTAATAATTCAAAAAGTTCAGCAAGAAAACGTTCTTTGTTTTGTAAAATATAGTTTTTGATTTCAGACATAAATAAAAGGTTTGTAAGTTGGTGTTGAAATTAATAATTCAACATTCGCAAGTAAACTAACTTGCTGATTTATAATAAAAAAAGCAATATATTAATTTGTTAAACACTTGATAATCAGCACCTCTATGGTGTAAAACAAAAACATCATAATATGTTGCGAAGCAAAGATACAACAATACAACAATACTTTCAGAAATAAACAACTTTTTTACCTCAGGTGAAAAAACGATGGAAAAATTATTATTCACTAAAAAAACAAAAGGAGGTAATGATGATTTGGGTTTTTTTAGGCATAATTCGGAATAGGTAGTAGAAAAATCCGCCTCAAAGTGTAAACTCCAAGACGGATTATTACCTTATCTGACCAGAATATTCCTAGCGAGTTGCTCCTCAGCATTGCTCGTTTCTGCTTCTTCTGGCTTAACAAATGTAAAGCTATTTTAGGATTAATTTAAAAGTGTAAATTTGTAACAGTATTATTAATCAAATAGTGTAAACTTTTTTCATGACTATTAATTTTAAGTGGCAAATGAATTTTTGCATAGGATAAAGGTAATGGGCATAAGAGGGGTAAGTGTTACATAACTTTAAAAAGGAGTTACAACATTTACACATTCTGCTTGTTTGATGACAGAAATGACCAAGTTGCAATTAATAACATTAAAGTGATAAAAAGTCCGATTGAATTATTACATTTGGGTTAAACGTATAGGTTGGATATGATGCACCATATTCGCTTGTGGCATTAAGGCGAGAAATTCGAGAAATAAATAAAATTAAAATAATAATTCTGTATCTTTGAATAATAATACAATTAACAATGGATTTAGAAGCAAGAAAGATATCGTTTGTTCAAGAATTTTTAAGACTTCAAAACGAGGAAATCGTTAATGGACTAGAAAAATTATTAAGGAAAAGAAAAGCGAAATTGGTAGAAGAAAGCCTCAAACCAATGACAAAAGAGCAATACAATGCAGAAATTGACCAAGCATTAGAAGACTCAAAAAATGGACGAATGACAAAAGCAACTGACTTAAAAGCTAAAATCCAAAAATGGAATTAGAAGTTTATTGGTTAGAACTGGCTGAAAGTAAATTAGAAGATATATACAGTTACTATTCAATTAAGGCTAGTAAAAAGGTTGCTCAAAAGTTAATTAACGGAATTGTTGACACAACAATTGGAATTGAAAAACAACCTGTCTCGTCCTAAAATAGGTTTACACAAAAAAGTGTAAAAAATGGACAAAAAAGGATTAGAAAAAGAGGCGATAATAGCCGAATATTTAACAGGAGAA
>Ga0210044_10000782_pt1 | contig 48522 bp, 61 predicted proteins | sample CryGey13umfilter_2_FD_183959 | JGI IMG/M metagenome (GOLD analysis project Ga0210044, IMG submission 183959) | Groundwater microbial communities from aquifer in Utah, USA - Crystal Geyser 4/9/14 3 um filter (SPAdes) (version 2) | ecosystem: Environmental > Aquatic > Deep subsurface >...
TAATTGGGGCATCTATATCATCTGGGTTTTCCCAATAACAAAATGATTCTCCTTTATTTTCAGGATCACTCTGAACAAAATTACAAGCTTGGCCTAAACTTTTACATTGATATTCTGAACATGGAACTTCTTTATTATTACAAAGTTTGCAATTTTTTCCACCAGTGATAGGTTGCCATTGATTACAATAATATACTACTGTTCCTTGTTCCGTTGTTGAAGAAGTGGATAAAGCTACTGCAATTGCTACAATAATTCCAATTCCAGTTGATGCCAAAAAAGCCGTAGTTCCTAGCCATCCTCCGATTGTTCCCATAAGAGTTGGAAATCCAAATCCCAATGTTGCACCTACGCCAAGCCCGGTTCCTATTCCTTGTAATAAGTTCGAATTATCTGCATTCGCTCCGACTGATTGAGCCAAAGATTTGAATATTCTATTTGCAGCGTAACCTGCGGCTATTGCAGCTAACGGACCCATAACATAATTTGTAATTCCTAAAGTAGTTCCTACTCCTGAGGATTCATAGGTCAATTCATTTTCCATTATTTTTTTTGCAGTTAACTTTGTTGTGGGAATGGTTGCTGATCCTGCTGGTGTTTCTACTGGAAGTGTCTTTCGAATAGATTCCTTCAACGCTTCAATTTTTGCCATCATTTGCTGAATGGCTATCTCTTCAGCAGTCCTCACAAAATCTAATCCCTCTGAAGAATCTTTTTTTTCATCTGTTTTGAGAGTAGCACAACAATATTGAGTAGTTGAAGGTCCCCCACAATGATTTGCAATGTACACTGATCCTGAATAATCAATTGGACAGTGTGTCTTTGCGTAAGTACTTTTTAATGTTCCATAATCTTTACAAACCCCAACATAATTTTTTCCTCCACTAGAAAATCCAGAAGCACAATCATTTAAATTAATTTCATCACCACCTGCACTTACACTTGTTATTCCTCCGATAAGCCAAGTAAAAGCAAATATCCCAATTACCAAAATAAAGATTTGCGTCATCGCAACCATTCCTTTTCTAAATTTCTTTTCTTTTGATTTCATTTTATTTTTTGTAAATTCTTTTTCATCTCTTTTATTTTTTCTTTTAAAAGATTTAAATCATTTTTTATTAAATCTCTTATAATCTCGGAAGAGACGCCACCATATTCATGGCTAATTTGATTTCTGAACCACTCAAAATTTTTCCATTTTACAAGAGGATATTTTTTTTTAAATTTCATTGGAATTTTTTTTAAATTTTCTCCTATAACTTGAAACCTCATTAAAGTTGCATCCCAAACATCTACATTTTTAAGATTATTCAAATCCGTTTCTTCTAATCTCTCACACATTTCAACTATCAAGTTATTATACAATTCATATTTGGACATATTGTGCCTCCTTAAGAACATTCTTTAATTCATTTCTCAAATTTTTTATTTCAATTAAATCTATTTTTTTATTGAACAATCTTTCTAAAAGAAAAAATACCCCAAAAAAATTATCCGCTGAGACATTTTCAAATTCCACTAAAAAATCAATATCACTATTTTTGTTTTGATTTTCCTTTACATAACTTCCAAAAAGTCCGATTCTTTTGACTCCTCTCTCTTTTAACTCGTCTTTTTTTCCCTTCAATTCCTCAATTATTCTTTTTTTATTTATTTCCATTTATTATTAACCTCTATTAAAATAATCCTTCCAACTGTTGAATATTCTTAAAACGTTATTTCTAGTAGTTTGAATAATTTTTCCATTAGATTTTAGAATATCTCCCTTTGCTCCTCCAGAAAGAACTTTTTCAGCTACAACTTGCATATCTCCAGGTTGTCCTAGATAATTTAATTTTGGACCACAATCTCCAACTTGAATACATCTACTGTTCATTTCATTTGCCCAAGATGCTTTTATTGTACGCTCTTTCGGATCTGGACCATTAATGCAAGCCGAACCACTTTTAAAACTATATTGCGCAAGGCCATTTTTTTCAATTTCATAATCACAAGATATCGAAGCGTAAGAACAAATTGCGTCTCCATTTCCTTCACCTGCCCAAAAATCAAATCCAGGAGAATTTAATGGATAACAAGCACCACTTGCTTCCCCTCCAACCTTTTGAGAACCTAATGAATAATCTGTTCCAACCCATGTACACTTTCTAACTGATCTTTCCATACAATCTTTTTCTGTTGTTTGCTCATAACAACTTTTCCATAAGTTTTGGGTACAAGCGGCATTTTTTATTCCATTAATAGAATCTTGAACACAAACCTTTTGTCTTCCATCATAACAATTTTCTATGCTAATCTCTCCATTGTAACAACTTAATCTTTCATAAATTGAACCAGGAAGATTTTCTGTTAAAATATTTGGAGTTGAAGTTTTGCCATTGTATAAATAACTTCCATTGTTGTTTTTATCAGTAATATTTGAAGTGCCTGGAGCTAGCCCACACCAAGATTCTCCAGATTGATATTTAACTCCATTAAAAGTGCATCCCAAATCTTTACATATATAATTTCCAACATTTGGAACTGAAGTTTCTCCTCTTTTATATGCCAAACAAGTACTTAGTGGATAATTACAATTTCCACAACTAAGAGAATTTGCATTGTTCCCAATTGCATTACATGAATCTTCCTTAGAAACAATCTTTGACCAATAATCTTTATCCTTGATTTTATTAAAGTCATAAACATTCGCTAAATTGCCACAAGAGTCAACGAAATAAACCTCATCTTGTCCTGGAACACATGTAGTTTCTTCGGTTGGACCGCAGTTTGTTCCAAGAGTTTCATCTGAGCATAAGATCCCCTCAAAAAAGTCTACGTTTGAATTTTGAGAATCCCCTTTCATACTATTACACTCTGTTTTTGTTAAAAGTTTACAAGTTTTTGCACTTTCTTTTTCAAAAGTACAAGCCCCTTTGATATCCCCTCCGGCATTTGCCGAACATTGAACTTCAGATGTTATTGATGGATTAAAATTAGTTTGGGTGCCATAATCTGAGGCCATTTTTTTACATCTTGTCTGTGTTGCAATAAATGCTCCATCTCCAACAATACAACATCCCTCATTACATTGTGGAACCTCTGTTGCGGCCCTTGGATCCCAAACCCCGCCGCCATTATTACAAACATTTTTAGAAATTGGTCCTTCGCAAAGTCCTTCCTGACTATCTATACAAGTTCCTACTGAACAAAAATTTGTAGATTCACAAGAAGTCGGAGCTGTTTCAAATGAAGTATCACATTCAACAATAGGGGCATTCTGGCAAAACTGACCTGTTTTTAATTTCTCACAACAAACATTACTTTCTGCAGAAACAAAACTCATTGAAAAAAGAATTAACGTTAAAACTAATATAGATGTTAAAAAAATTAAAGAAATTATTCTTTTTTTCATTTTAAGAGAACGCCACCCCCAAAGGCTGAACTAAACTTCTTGAAGCAAATTGAAATTTATCTCCTGTTTCAGTGTCAATTAGAATATAAATATTTGTTCCATCACTTTGCATGTTCTTTTTAATATTAAATTTTGGATAATAACTCATGAATAACATAGGCTCACTTCCCCCATACACCGCTTCCCATGAAACGATCATTCTTGAAATTGAGGCAAGTTCATAAAGATTATTGTCCAAAACTGCTTCAAATGATTCATACTTCTGGGTTGAGTCTTTCGAAAGAGTTAAAGTTGAATTACTTTGTATAATGACTTTTTTTGGAAGAAGATCGACGCTGAATTCTCCACTCTTAAAAGAAATTTCATATCCTTTGTTTGAGTAATCTGCTTTCATTGAATCAAAACATTCATTAACTTTTTGGACAAGACTATTTTTTAATTCACTTTCAATGTGACTCGTTAACGGTGCGACTTGAATTACACAAGGAGTGTAATATTCATTCGTGTAACATAAATATTCTATTTGCTCACCTTTGTAAGTTATGTTTGCCCCAGGAGTTATACTTCCTCCTTGAGAACTAAGAGTCTCTACATTCTGACGCAAAGTATCTTCTATACAATTTTGAAAATAAATTTTTGGATTTTCTTCAAGAGAATTTGATGTTGAAATAATATTTGGGTAAAAAAAGTATATTAATACTCCTGCAACAACGATAACCAAAGCAAGAATCACAAAGATTGTAACTTGACCTTTTGTATTTTCTTTACTTCCTGATGGTGCCCCTTTCATTTCTTTTTAAGGATATTTCTATTTATAAATATTTCAATTAGAATTGAAAAATTTTGAGTAAATTTTCTGAGCAGAAAAACAAAATTTTATTAAATTTAATCCCCAACTCGGAATAGTTGTTTGTATTAATTTTTGTGGAACTTAAACCACTAGTCCTCGGTTTCAACTCTCGGAGCCAAAAGAAAACTAAGACTTAAATGCTCACTTGAAAAATCAATTCTTAATGGATGATCCCTTGCAAATCTTAAAGTTGTTTTGGGAAATTGTTTTCCTGCTTTTGTAAATTTTTGTAAGTATTCTAAACTATAACGAGAAAGACAATCTTCAGCCTCGATTTCAACTTCATCTGAAGAAAATTCTGACCTTGCAGAATTTGTTTCCTTGGCCTCAATTATGAACTTTTTTTCTTCGATAATAAAAGAACAAGCGTCGGAAACGACTAAACAATCTTCAATTGAACTTATCAGTTCTCCAGAATCAATTACCACCTTGGAAGAAAATTCAAGATGATCCGGAAATTCCTTATCTTCTCTTTCAACTTCTATCAAATTTAAATTAAAGATTCTTTTTATGTTATCTTCAATTTTTAATTCCAAGAAATTCTCCTTTTTTTCTAAAACTAGTGCACTTGTTTTAGAAGATCTTTTTAAAATCTTTTTCAAATTTTCAAGATTTACCCCTAATACTTCTTCTCCAGACTCAAATTCTTTAAATGCACTTTTTGGAATTTTAAGAGAGACCATTGAAATATTTCCTGGGTCAATTGCAACAAGTGAAAGCCCAAATTCACTTATTTTAATCCTTACTTCGAGAACTAAATCTGAGATTAATTCTATAGCTTTTGTGAACAAGGTTGGGTCTTCTAATTTTAGTTTCATATTCTTTTAATGAATGATTGTCTTTTAAGTATTTTTGTTTGCAAGAATGGGTTTAGAAAAGGAGTATTTTCTAAGTTGTAGTCTCTTGGTAAAAGTAACAAATCGAAAGGTTTAAATAGTTTAAACCCATTCAATTTACATCCAAAGTAATCGTTTTAGAGATGATGAAAAAGGAGGGAAAAACAAAAAAAAATGGAAAAACAAAAATCAGGTTTGGTAAAAACTTTAGGAACTATCTTAATGACAGGCCTAATTGGATGGAATGTTGGAGGCTATTTTGCAGCTAAAAGTGGACTTGAAGTAACAGAAAATCAAATAGTTAAAGTAGATGCTGCCAAGACTATCATGGAAACTTACGAGGATGCAGACTTATTTTATCAAGTGACGAACTTCGGAAAGTACTTCAGAGCAAGCCAAGATTTATACCACGCAAATCATTAATTTCTTTTTTATTATCAATTTTTTTTATAACTAATTATATAAATCTTTTTTGTTATCTTTTTTGATGGAAAAAGACTCTGAAATTTCAAAAGAGAAGAAGATTAAGAAAATCACTCAAATGTATTATTCTGCTCCAGAAATCCAAAAGGCAATTTTTGAATTTTCAAAAAAGAGAGAAATCTCTCCAAGATACTTTGAAGGATTTGGTAAAAGACCAGATATCTTACAGTTTAAGGGAGATGTATTTGGTCTTGCAAAAAAAGGTGCAACTTCATTTCATGCTTCTGAAGAGCTCTGGAGTGATCCTCTAAAAATAGAAACTGGGATGAGTAGAGACCAATCTGATGAGATTCGAATTGGATGGGATTTACTAATAGACATAGATTGTGAACACGGAATAAAATATTCTAAACTTGCGGCAAAGGCTATTGTTGAAACCTTTAAACAGCATGGAATCAAAAATATGGGGATTAAATTTTCTGGTTCAAAAGGATTTCACATTATTGTTCCCTGGGGTGCTTTTCCAAAAGAGATAAATGGAATCAAAACAAAAAATCTTTTTCCCGAACTTCCAAGAAAACTTATTGCGTACACCAGAAATTATTCAGCAAGCGTTTTGAAATCAATTCTTCCTCCAGAATTTGAAAAAGAACTTGAAGGAAATTTGAAAACTGGATACCTCTGTAAAAAGTGCGGAGACTTTGCAATGGAACTTAGAAATGTTGAATTTAGATGTGATAAATGCCAAGTTTTTGAAATTAGAAAATTTAGAATGGGTACTAAAGGAAAACTTCCGACATGTTATAAATGCAAAAATGAGATGAGCTTTCGTCCATTAAAAAAATTTATAGAATGTGAAAGGTGTAAACTCAATTCTAATGAAAACCCGGAAAATTTTAGCCGTGAAGAGAAAGATATTTACTCCTTAATGGGATTGGACTTAGTGTTAGTTTCTCCGAGACATTTGTTTAGAATGCCCTACTCTCTTCATGAAAAAACTTCTTTAGTGAGCGTTGTTCTAGACTATGAAGAGCTTGAAAATTTCACGTTTAAGGACGCTGATCCTTTAAGAGTTAAGATAAAAACATTCTTACCAGAAGCTGAAGAAAATGAAGCAGCAGAGTTTGTAATGCAAGCACTTGATTGGGCAAAAAGTTCTGGGGTAGATAAAGACTATTCTAAGAATGCTTCTGGAAAATATGAAAATTTTAAATCAATCAAACTTGAAAATTTAAAAGATACTCAATTTCCTCCAACAATAATTAAAATTCTCGAAGGAGTTAAAGATGGAAAAAAAAGAGCGCTCTTTGCTTTAATCAACTTTTTTAGAAGTATTGGTTTAGAAAAAGAAGAACTTGAAAAAAGAATTTTCGATTGGAACAAAAAAAATGAAACCCAATTAAAAAAAGGGTATATCACTGCTCAACTAAGTTGGAGTTATAGAAGAAAACCAATTATGCCCCCAAATTTTTCATCCGATTATTATCAGGCAATGGGAGCAATTCCAAATTCTGAAGAACTTAGATTAAAAAACCCAGTAAGTTATGCCACCGTAAAAAATCTTGAAGAGAATAAGAAAAAATAAACTCAAAAAAATTTTTCATGCCCGAGAAGATTGCTAAAAAATTAAGAAATATTTAAAAGGATGACTGTTGTAATTTAAATATGAAAAAAGGGGTTGCAATATTTACCATTTTATTTGTAATTTCAAGCCTAACTTTGGCAGGAGTTCTTGCTTTGAGTGAAACTGAAGGAGTTCAAAAAGCATATAAATGTTTTAATGAAAAAATTGATAATCAAACTTGTTCAAAATTAGGAACGGAGGAGCAAATCTTTTCACTTCTCACTTCTGGAAAATGTAAAACTGAACTCTTGAATAATTCTTTTAATAAAACCTGTTGGCCTAATGGAGATTGTGATTTGGAGATGACTGCTAAAGCTGCTCTTGCTCTCGATAATGCTGGAGCAAATACCGATTTACCTGTTGAATGGCTTTTAAAACAGAAAGGAGTTTCTTCTGATTTAAATTGGTACCTTGAAGTTGATAGTGAGCGACCACTTTCATGTACAGCAAGTTATGGTGGAGACCAAGACTATAGTACTTATACATTTAAAATTGGGGAAGATAAAAAAATCGATCAGAATGCCGGACGGTGCTTGACTAAAACTACAAGCGGTTATTGGTTTAAGATAGCTCCTTCTTGTTATGAAGAGGAATTTGAAATTTCATGTAATGAAAGTTTTGTTTCAACTCTTTTATTTCAAGAAAAAAATTCTTTAACTTATCACATTTCGCCAGAAGTTCATGGAGCAAATTCTGGAGGAACAACAGTTGAAAAAATTGATTCATACTGTTTTTTGAATGGAGGAAGTTGTGACATTCTTGGTTCACTTTGGAGTACAACTGTACTTAATATTCTAGGAAATAATGTTTCAGAATTTTTACCTTATCTTGAAACAGCTGCTCCTAATTTTCCACAATATCTCCCAGAATCATTTTTATATCTTTTAACTGGAAGTCTTCAAGATAAAACAAATCTTTTAGGGAAACAAAACCTTGCAGATAATCTTTGGAGAATTTCTGGAGGAAAAGGAAGATATTATGATACAGCACTTGCACTTTTACCTTTTCAAAATCAAGACTTAACCCAAAAAACTAAAGCTAAAACAGAATTGTTAAATCTTCAAGCTAAATCTCCAAGTGGATGCTGGGAGAATGACAATCTTGTTTCGACTGGATTTATTTTATATTCGTTATGGCCTAAAGGAACAAACGTGATAGACGGAGGAGATGACGTTACATTTTGTTCTGAAGCTGGATATTCCTGTGTGACCAATTCTGCATCATGCTCTGGAACTGAGAAACCCCAATACAAATGTGAAGGAACAAAAATTTGTTGTGCTAGTTCTGGAGATAGAGGATTGAGTGAATGTGAGGATGAAGGATATAGTTGTGGATTTACCTCTCGATGTAATGGAGAGGTTTTAGGAGATTATAGTTGTGGGGATTCAACTGCTTATGTGTGTTGTGATTCAAGTAAAACAAATGAAATTACTTGTAATGATAAAAATGGAGAAGTTTGTTCTTCCGATGAAGAATGTTCTATTGATGGAAATGTTCTTCAAACTGATAGTTTAAGATATGGAGAAACTTGTTGTACCGGAGCTGGGGAATGTGTTAAAAAACAAGACATTGCTCCTTCATGTCAAAATGATCTTGACAATTCTAGGATTTGTCGAACAGTTTGTGAGTCTGGAGAAAAATCGAATGGCAGTTATACTTGTAGTGATAATACTGGTTTCTGTTGTGTGAAACCTATTAAACAATCCTCTGGAAGTTACTGGTGGATATGGATTTTATTCTTTTTAGTTATCTTAGTTGTAATCGGAATAATTTATAGAGATAAAATAAGAGAATGGTTAGACGAAAGAAAAGCAAAGAAAGGAAGCGGTTCATCATCAAATAGTCGAGGAATGCCTCCAAGATTCCCCCCTGGATATTCAAGGGTAACTAGAATTACTCCACCAACTCCACGAAGAGTAATTCCTGAATCAAGACCTCCTCAAAGATTTGTTCCAAAACAAAAATCTCCAAAAGAGTTAGATGAAGTTTTGAAAAAATTAAAAGAAATTGGAAAATAGAAATTTTATATAAAAATTTAAATATCTCTTTTTAGTTTTTAATTGATGAATAATCAAGGACAAGTAACTATTTTTGTAATCCTTGCTCTTGTGATAGTCATCTTCGCAGCTGGATATTTTGTATTCTTTAATTCTCAAGCTGAAAAAACCCCTGAAATTAATTCTGATCCAATCTATACTTTTGTCCAAGATTGTCTCGAAACAGCTTCTGAAAAAGCAGTTATTAATGTGGGTCTTGGAGGGGGATACTTTTATTCTTCCCCATTTAGTACAGAGGATGGGATTGCATATTATTGGCTTGGAAATACCACTCATTTACCTTCAATTGAAACTATTGAAAAAGAACTTTCATCTGGAATCTCAAAAGAAGTTACAAATTGCATCGAAAATGTAAGTTTCCAAAATCAAGAAGTTTATTTTGAAAAGATTAATGTGACCACAAAAGTCCAAGATGAAAATGTTTTGGTTTTGGTAGATTTCCCTATAGAAATTATAAGTTGGGAAGGGAGTGCTAGCCAAATAAAAGATTTTCAAACTTCTGTTCCAGTGAGAATGGGTTTGATATATCAATTTGTGAAAAAGTTTGTCTCGGATGATTCAAAAAAAGAAGGGGTTTGTCTTTCATGTATTTACGATTTCTCAAAAAAGAATAATCTTTTAATTGAAATGTTCGATTATCCCCCAAAAACAGTTATATTTGATATTGAGGACAACCAAACTAAAGTGGGGGGAAAAACGTTTGAGTTTATTTTCGCAAACGATTATTCAAGTGGAATCTAAAAAAATAATAAGCTTTTTGTTTATATTTGTCTTGATAGTTGGAAATGTAAATTTTATTAGTCCACAAGAAAAAACAGAAACTTTTGGAGAAAAAATTTTAAGGGGAATTTATTCTATTAATGATTTAAAATTTTCTAAAACGGATGGAATTAGACTTAAAGATTATTCTAAAACTCTAGAAATTTATGATACGGGAAGTTCAATGTGGATTTACTTCTTGAGTAATGGGAAGTTGCCCCCAGAATTAAATTATTTATGGGATATAACTCCTCAATCTGAGACTAATCGCTTGACTTACATCAAAATAAATGAAATTAACAAAAGAATTTATGAAGCAGATATTACAATAAGAAAAGATGAAAGATATATTTTTGGAAACAATTATTTTTATGCTCCAAAAGGGTCTAGGATAATTTTCAAAAATGAAACTTTACAAATTATTGCCCCAGAAGATTCTACTTTTTCTGAACTTCCTTCATTAATTGATCCTAAAGTTTTAACCACGGGAGTTGAAATTAAAGGAAAAAACATTCTTTTGCCAAATGGATTGAAAATTATTGATGGTCGGGTCAATTACGGGTTGGAAGGATATAAGGTTCTAGAAGGACAAGTAGATTATCAAAATATGCTATTGATTGTAAGAAATCCTAGTGAGCAAGTCTTAATTTCTAATGGATTAAATAAAAATCCTGAAGGGAATTATATTCTCCAAGGAGAAAAATTAAGAATCCAAAGTGTTAAAGGAGGGGTTGTAAATATTAAATTTTTACCTGGAGAAAAAATGATGAACATTGAACAAGAAAGTAATCTACTTATGCAAATTAAAAATGGAGACGGATTAGAAATAACAAAAGTGAAAAATTCTCTATTTCAAGAAATTCCTTCTATTACCCATTTGTCTTCGCAAAAAGGCTCCAGCCTTATAACAAATGGGAATACTGGAACGTTAGTTTACACTAAAGATGATGTTCAACTTTTGAAAGAAGATTTAGAATTTGGCCTTCCAGACAATATTGGAAGAAACGAGATTCCCCTAATAATAAAGTCCAATTCTAAAGAAATTGATTTAGAATTAGAAATTGATGAAAAAGAAAAGATGAGAATTGGAAAAGAAGGAGACAAATATGGTGCAACATTTAATAAAGACTCCATAGAAAGATTAGACGGGTTTAGTTATCTTGACTTAAAAAAAAATTATGGAGAAGATTGGGACGAGGCTTTGCTCGAAATCTCCTGGAAAATGAGAAATGGGCAATTAAGTTATAAAACATTAAGAAAATTATACTCTTTTGCACCGGATTCTTCATTTTATGAATCTTCGGTTTCTGCTTTTGAGAATATTAAAAAGAATGGTTTTTCTGACAAAGAATCTTTAGATTTTATTTCCAAAATGCAGGAAAACTCTCCCTCAAGAGATGAAACTGTTTTAATGAACAATTTAATACTTTTGAGTACAGCAAAAAATCTTAATGGAAAAAATTTAAAAATGGCTTACTCTGGAATATTTTTCACCTCTGAATTTCTTTCTAACTCCAAAAATAATGGAGAGATTCTTTCTAGAACGATAAGCGATTTAAATTTAGATTTTTCTGAAATAAAGGATAAAACTAGTCTTGCCAAAAGCATAGCAAATTCTTTAAACAACTATGAATGTACTTCAGCCTGTTTGAATGAAGGTACTTCAGCCTATTTGATAAACTCCCTTCATGATCTTGAAACTGAAAAAACTGGAACAGATACAATAAGAGAAACTATAATTCAAAATTTGGATACTAAAAAAAAATATGAATTAATCTCCAGAGGGACTCGTCAACTGTACACCTCAAGTTTTTTGAAGATTGCAAATTCTCTTCCTGGAAATATTGTCCAAGAAATTGAAAAAGTAGATCCTTCTGGAAAAGATTCACCCTCCTTTGTGCTTAATCTTGCTTCAAGAGATTATGCGAATCCGCTAATAAAAGAGAGCCCTTCTTTTTTCTTAGAAAATGCCAAAAAGAGCATTGAGAATTTAGAAAAAGAAAAAAAAATCTTAAATTTCGATAGGATTAAAATAACTTCCTATTTAACAAGTGAATTTAAAGAATATTTCGATAACCCTTCTTATGACAAAGAAAAAAAAGAATTGGAAAATTTCTTGATTGACCAGTATAATCAAAATGATAGGTTAGACGAAGAAAAAGCCCCTTATGGATACCTTTTAAAATTAGACGAAAATCCCATAAACCCTTTAGTGAAACAAATTGCCTCGGAATTGCCTTCATTACCCACCATGAGCATTCCAACGGATTGGATTAAAGATAATACCATCTCCATGAAAGAATATTTCTATGTCGATGAAGGAACTGATTGGTTTGGACAAACAACAAAAACTTTACAGAGCTCTCCATACAATATGAAGATTCAATCCAAGGATGCTGATACCGTTGAATTAACAAAACAAATAAACGGAAAAATAATGAGGATAGTTCTAACAACAGATAATTCTGATGTAGACAAAACAATTTCAGGAAATGAATTTGATATTATTGCACATAGAAGCCATAGTTATTATCTGGAGGATACGTTTAATACTGGTTCTTCGGCTGGGAAATTATTATACTTGGGAAGTTGTGGAAGCTCTTGTGAAGTTCCAAGGATTCAAGGAAAATATCCAAATAGTTACATTATAAGTGATAAAGATACTGGGGAGGGAACGGTGAATAATTACGTTTCCTATTACTTAATGGAAAAAATTGCTGAAGGGAAAACAAACTGGAATGATTTAAAACCATCTATTGCCGAAGCTTCTGGAATTATCTTTCCGGATGAAGAAGATCAACTTCTTTCAAGATTCGTCCTTGAAGTTATGAATTCTAAAAAATAATCTTTTTTTGAATTGTCTGTTAAAGAAATATTTAAAAGATACAATCTTCTCAATTAAGAATGAAACAAACTTTATTCCCCATTTTATTTCTATTCACAATTTTTCTAGGAATGACTATTGTTTCTGCGGTACAGATTGAAATTAACTCAGATTATTCTGCTGGAGAAAACTTCATCGCAAAAATTTCTGGAAATTTTTATACTCCCCTTTTAAAATCAAATATTTATATTTACAGAGAAGAATCATACACTTCTTTTGAACCTTGCTCGTTAGAAACACTTGAAGGAGATTATTATTTTTATTGCTCAATTCCTTTATACAGAGAGCCTGGAAATTATTCAATCCAGATGAAAGGAGTGAAATATTATTCTGGAGTGTCTTGGAGTGAAGAAAATATTACAAAAGAATTTGTGATTACGAATAAGAAAGCTTTTGCCAAAATTAGCCCTTCAATTTCAGTCCCTAAAGACTATTATTATAATCTTACTCTTGTAAATTTTGAAACTAAAAGAATTGATGTTGAATATGGATTAGAAGGTACAACAACAAAAATGGTTAGTCTTAAAGAAGGAGAAACAAAAAATGTAACCCTAAAAACTTTTGGAGGAGATAAATTTGAAAATATTTTGTTCACATACGGAAATGAGACCTATTCATCTCTTGTATATTCCAAATTAACTGAAATTCCCATAGAAAATCAAACTTTTCCTTTGAATGAAAATAGTGAAGAGATAATTCCTCCAGCTGGGGAAAATTCCCAAAATGAAACTAAAAGTTTCTGGGAAATTCTTTTTGGAACCCCTGCACCTAAGAACAATTCAACTACTAATGAAACAATAAATAAAACAGAAAAGAATTTATCTATCAAAAATGAATCTGTACCTCAAGAAGAAAATACTATTCAAACATGTGAAGAACTTAATTTATTAATTTGTGCTGATACAGAAGAATGCGATGGAATTCTTGTCGATGGATTGAATATCCAATGTTGTAAGGGAAATTGCATTGTAAAAGAACCTTCGAGTTCACCTTGGACAACAGTTGGATGGGTTTTAATTGGAATCACCGCAATCTTTTTAATTTGGTTTTTTAAGATGAAATTCTCAAAAACACAAATGACTTCTGGGGGATTTTTTAAGAAATAGAAATTTTTACTTTTTTTTAAATTTACCCTTTCCTTTCTTAGATTCTTTCTTCTCTTCTTTTATATTCTCAATTACTTTTAACTGTGGAACCTTTTGAGCTTGAGCCTGCATTTGAATTTGCATAACTCTCACAAGTTCTTCATATCTATGAAGTCTTCTAGTAATTTCATTTAAAATATCTCCAAATCCAACATTCGTTAAAATGAACTTTTCAGGCTCCACAATCTCTAGATGAGAAGGCATATATTTGAACATCAAAATTGTAAGAAGCAAAGGGTCTTCAACTTCAATTTCTATCTCTGCAAAGGTTGTGAATAAATCCTTTTGATCTTTTGCTAAAACTGGTTCATTTATTTTTTTAGTAACGATCTTAACTCCTTTCTCTTCACTTATTTCTTTTGAAAGAGCCTCTAAAGTTTGAATTAAATGCTCTTTTGGCCTTCCCATTATCTCTATGATCATGATTGCATTCATTTTGTTTTCTTCAATTTTTCCACTCATTTTTTCTTTTCCTAAATTTTAGAAGATATAATCCTAAAAGGAGCACACAAAATACAAAAAATAAGTATTTTGAATAATCTTTACCTTCTTCATTTTGAACCGAATTTGAACTTTTTATATCTTTTGGGTTAAGATTTATTGGAATTGATAAATTTATTTCTTCCTTTTTATCATCTGATTTTGAGATAAAAAGAACTTTATTGTCTTCGGAATCTTTAGATTCATCAGAATCCTCTTTAGCAATTTCATTTTGATCCTCAATTGTAGAAGAAGCGTCTTCTATTTCTGAAGTTATTTTATTTGAATTATCTTCCTCTTGAGAATCACTTCCTTCTACGCAAGCAAGACCTTGAGATTTTATATTTGCGAGGGTTACTTCTCCTATCCCCTTTACATTAATTAAATCATCAATTGAATTGAAAGGCCTTGAATCTATAATTGCCTGGGCTTTGGCTGGACCGATTCCACTTAATTGATCGAGATCACTTAGAGAAGCAGTATTAATGTTAATTTGTCCTGAAGAACATGAAGCAGAAATGAAACTTGAAAATAATATAAATGCAAATGCAAAAAGAAGTAATTTCATCTTCATAGTAAAAGAATGTAATTTTTAAATTTTGTTGGAATTTATTCCATATATCTTTCTTTGAAATCAACATACTCTATTCCGATCTTTCTTCCATCTTTTTTTTCTTGTGCAATCCAAATCTCCGAAAAAATTCCTTTCTCTAAATACCACACACATTTTTCCTTCTCTATTTTGGAAAGAATTCCATTCACTTTTACTTCTACCCCTATTACACTATACAATCCGTCGTGGACATGCTTTATTGAAATAAAATCTGGAAAACCTGTTCCAAGAGTCATAACTTTTGAAAAAGGATTGTATTTTCTTTTAGCAATGATTAAATTTCCCTCTTCTAAATCAATATTATTATTCCATTTGTCAACAATTCTTCCTTTGCTTTCCAAATCATGCCTCACTCTTAATTCAAATCTTGCTCCTTTCGCCCTAGAAGTTCGACCTTTTTTAACTTCACTTTTCTTTTTTGAGATGGGATACCCTTCCTTCCATTCTGTTTCATACTCTTCGCTATTTGCTTTTTCAACTTCTTTCATAAATTTTTCTTTAGCATTTTTGTCTATTCTTTCCATGACTATGAAACAATTTAGAACTATTAAAAGATTGTTAGAAAATTATCTATCTGTATACTAGAACTTATATTTTACAAAGCATATTAATTAAAAAGATATAATCTAAAGTATACTTTTCATTATATACTTTACAAATGATTTTGATTTGAAGGTTATAAATCTCTTGCCTGTAAAGTTCTTCTTTTGTTTTCTTTCGCTCTTTTGATTGCTCTTTCAAGCATTTCTTCAACCCTTATTTCCAGAGCAGTTCCGACTTCCTCGGCAACAGAAGTTACTTCTTCGTCACCTTTTTGTAAGTCACTTACAACCTTCTTTATGTTCGATTTAACAATTAGTACCATTTTATTCTAAACCTATATCGTGCTTAATGTTTTTAATTCCTTCGATTGCAGCCTCGAATAATTCATCCAAAGTTAGTCCCGCTTCCTCTATTTCCAGTATTATGTCCCTTCTGCATCCTGCAGCAAAAGCCTTGTCTTTGAATTTTTTCTTTAGACCTTTTATCTCCATCCCTAAAATCTTTTTTCCCCTCATGAGCGCGTAAGCATAAATTAAACCTGTCAAGGTTTCACAAGCTGCAAGTATATGCTCAGCTTTTGTTGCTCTTTTTTTCTCGTTTAAACTTGGAATTTCTTCAAAACCATAACCATGGGATACAATTGTTTTAATGAATTCTTCGTCAAATCCTTTTTCTTTTAAAATTCCTGGAGCTTTCGATAAGTGGGTACTTAAATTGGTTTTTGTGATTGACCAATCGATATCATGTAAAAGACCAAGCATTCCATAAGACTCAACATCTTCTCCAAGTTTTTTTGCAACTTCCTTCATCACCGCTTCAGACATCAAATAATGAATAAAATCAAAAGTCTCTGGATTTTGAGATTTTAGAAGTTCGATTGCTTCCGAACGGGTTATAGGAATTTTCATTAGGTAAACAAAACTTAGAAGTTTAAATTAATTTCTAAAAAAAGTACTCAAGTTTATATACTAAACTTCTTTATATCTTTCATGGCAGCAACACCTCCTGGCGCTCAGAAAATGAAAATAGATTATACCATTGATAGAAAAATCTATGACGAATTCATAAAAAACTGCAGCAGAAAAGGTTTCGCTCCTCAAGTGATTGTTGAAAAACTTATGAAGAAGTTTAGCGAAACTGGACAAGCTTAAAGATTTTATTCTTTCTCAGGTTTCATTAAAGGAAAAATTACACATTCCCTAATTGGTTTATTCATTAAGAAACTAAAAAGTCTTTCTGAAACTCCAAATCCACATGCAGGGGGCATTCCATACTTAAGGGCTTCTATAAATCCTGTATCATGTTCCATTGCTTCGGAATCTCCTTTTTCTCCTAGCTTTTTTTGTTCAATTAATCGCTCTTCCTGATCTAAGGGATCATTCAATTCCGAATATCCATTTCCAACTTCACTTCCAGCTAAAATTACTTGAAACTGCTCAACTTTTCTTTTATCATCTTCTTTTCTCTTTGCCAACGGTGTAAGCTCAATAGGTTGTCCAACTAAAAATCCTGGTCCAGAAAGCTGTTTTCTACAAAACTTCCAAAGCAAATCAACCATTCTCCATTTTTCGAGATTAGAATCAAATTCTAAATTTAATTCTTTTAATTTTTTTGAAATTTCTGTCTTTCCTACTTTGTAAATGTCAATTCCAGTTTTTTCTTTTATCAAACTTTCAAAGTCATACTGAACCCATTTTTTAGAGAGATCAATTTTGTGCCCACCTCTTTCAAATTTCAATGTGCCTAGAACTTCTTTTGCAATAAGCTTGTACATTTCTTCAACAAGTTTCATTCCGTCTTCATAATTTGCATAACCCCAATAAAATTCCATTTGTGAATAATCTTGCAAATGTTCAGCGTCCATTCCTTCGTTTCTAAATTGTCTTCCTATTTCAAAAGTTTTCTCGTATCCTGCCACGAGAAGTTTCTTTTGCCAAAGTTCTCCCATTGAAATTCTTAAATAAACATCTAAATCAAGTGCATTGTGATGAGTTTTAAATGGTGTCGCTGCTGCTCCTCCAGCTGAACTTTCTAAAATCGGAGTTTCAATTTCCAAAAATTCTTTTTTAATTAAAAAATTTCTAATTGTGGACCAGAAAATTTGTTTTTTTATGAAAAGTTCTTTTACATTTTCGTCCATGATTATATCTAAATACCTTTTTCTTAAACGTTCATCTTCATCTTTTAATCCTTTATGTTTATCTGGCAACGGAAGAACTGATTTTGTCAAAATGAAAAATTCTTTTACAAGAATAGAAACCTCTCCTGTTTTTGTTTTCATAGGATTTCCCTTTGCTCCGACAATATCTCCGGAATCTATTTTCTTGAAAAGTTCAATTGCCGTTTCAGGTGTTAATTTGTCTTGAAATACAAGTTGGATATTTCCCCCTAAATCTTGAAGTGTTACAAAAGAAATTTTACCAAAATCCCGTTTTGTCATAACCCTTCCTGCAACAACCTCTAAAGATTTTGACTTCTCATCTTTATCGAGTTTAGAATATTTTTCTTTTATGTCTCTTGACAAATTTCTTTTTTCTTCTAAAGAGAATTTATGAGCATACGGATTAATTCCAGATTTTCGTAATTCATCTATTTTTTTTATTCTTTCCTCAATTATTTGCTCTTCACGTCCCATTAGAATATTTGGAAGAAATGGTTTATATTTTTATTGATTCGAATGGATCTGGATTATATTCAATGTTATAATTACCCTCACTTTTTCTATAGTGCACATCAAATGCCCTTTCACCAAAGCCTTCTTTGATCAAGGGGATATTCAATTCATACCGGTAATAAATAGAATCAGATAATTTTTTATCTCCAAAAATTTGTTTATCTTTTTTATAATTAATTTTTTCAAGATCTTTTTTTAGACCTTGGATAATCTTTTCAAGTTTATTTTCAGAAATAACTTCTGGAGGAAAATAAACTGTTACCGCTTTCCCTTCTTGCTTTTGCTTGTGAGTAACTTCAAAAAAAGTTTGCAAGGCAATTTTACAACTGAGATTATTTTGAAGGATCAAATCTTTGATTGAAGAATAAACTAATCTTGAATCTTTTTCATTCTCTCCGTAAATATGAATTTTCCATCCAGAAAGAGGATATTTAATATTTTTTATTTCAAACTTCATCGGAAAGAAAATGCCAATTCTTTTTTAAAGATTGTTGCAAGAAAGTGGGTGTTTCTCTTTCTTCTTTCCAAACGTTTCATCTAACTTTTGGTTTAGAAGATAATCTGCATGCTTTTGATGAGGATCATCTCGTCTGACATGTTTGTAAGTGATTTTATCAAATCTATTTTGAATTTGTTGAACTTCCAAAAAAAGTTTCATAAGTGCAGGATTTTTTACACTGTATTCCCCAAGAAGTTGCTTTACGACAAGCTCAGAATCTAAGATGCATGTGATTTCTCCTTGAGTATATTTTGAAGCAACTTCAAGTGCTTTGATGAGGGCCATATATTCTACAAAATTATTTGTAGTTGGTTTTTTGAGAACTTCAGAAAATTCTTCTAAAACTTTTTCCCCATCTCTTACAATTAAACCTATTGCTGCTGGACCTGGATTTCCCCTTGCACCCCCATCTGAATTTGTGTATATCATCTCCTTCTTCCTAAATGTGTAAAACTTTAAATGATTTTAAATCTTGAAAACGTTCAGATTTTTCTTCTACTTTTTTTATTTCTGAATGCTTCGGACCTTTTTTACAAAGCTCCACCATTTTCACAACATCCTCAAAATTTCCTTCAATAAAAACTTCAACTCTTCCATCTTCAAGATTCCTTACAAACCCCTTTATGTTTAACTTTTCAGCATTTTCTTTTATAAAACTTCTGAAGAAAATTCCCTGAACTAATCCAGAAATATAAAGACGAATAGACTTTTTCATATAATTATAACCAAATGATGGTTTTTATTTCTTATTGTGTATTTTTTGGAACTAGAAATCGGTTTATTTAGAATCATTAAAAAAAGCTTTCTAAATTGCATTTTTTGAGATTTAAAAAAAGATCATGATAAAACAATTCTCCAGTATCGGAGTACACCTCAAAATCTGCATAAGGATTTCCTGGTATCTTAGAGATATCACTGATTAGTCTAGAAATTAAATTTTGTCTAATCTCTAAATTTTTTCGATTGATTTGACCCTCTGAACGGAAGACCCGCCCTCCAATGATTGGGCATTGATAGACAAAGTCTGGATTAAAGTTAGAATTTGCTTTTCTCAAGGATTTAATCATTTCAATTATTATCCTTCCAGAAGATTCCTCATTGATATCCAAACTAATTCTTCTAGAAAGAGAAATTTCTTGAGGGACATACGTTTGATGAGTTAAAAAAATCATATTTTGCTTTTCAACCCCTTCCTTAGACAATTTTTCGATCAAATTTTCTAAAACTAAAAAATATTCTTTTTTTTTAATTTTATATTCTCTTACATTTTTTTCAAAAATAAGATTTTGATTAATCTTCTCTGAATAATCAAATGCAATAATTGTTGCTCCTCTTTGCGCTCCAAGATATAATTCTTCTAGGTCAATCTTTGAGAGATCCCTTGAAATTATTTCTTTCCTTGGAACAGGTAGCTTTAATCTTCTAAGAAATTCTATCCCTCGAATGTTCATAAAATTCAATCAACTTTGGATTTAATAATTTATCCTTTAAATTCCTCTCACGTCCAATTCATTATTTACTACTGCCACTGTTTGGGAAGCAAAATACATCTTTGGACCAATTGAAATTGGACTCAGAGATTTTTTTAATCTTTTAATTTCTTTTTTTGGAAGCCCATCATGATCTCCTAATATGAAGCAACACTCATTTGAAATTTTTATATCCCTTATAAAGTCCCCACCCTTTTCTAAAATGAAACATTCTATATCTTTTTCAAGAAGTTCTTCCACAATTTTTAAAAAACTCTTTTTCTCAACGAAACAACCTGGAAAAACTTCTGTTTTTTTCTCTCCTCCCGATTTATATAAAATTTTTTTGATTAAAGTCCCGACATCTTTTTTTGAAATTTCAAGATCATCTGTTACAGTTATTTCTATGTGTTTCGGAGGATCTGGCATCCCATAAAATACAAAATGAAAGGTCACATCTTTTCTAAATCCATGGGATAAAAAAACTCCTTGAATAAAAGAATGAATCGCAATATCCATTCTTCCAGCTTTCATAAGATTTCCATCACTTAAAGCTTTTCCTGAAGTTGCGGCTGAACTTGAAAAATAAATAAAATGTCTCATAAAAAGAAATAGAATTTGAAATTAATAAGCTTACCTAGTCTTTATTTTTCCTTGATGTTGATTTGAGTTTCCCTTTTGAACACCACGATTTTTATTATTTCGATTACCATCATCATTTCTAATTCTTGTTCTTTCATTGTTCATTTTTTCTTTTGGAACAACGGGCACTGTATTAAAATGAGGTTTTGGATGATGGAAATTTTCCCAGGGTGGAGAAAACTTATGATAAGGACGTAATGGAAAATAATAAAAATTAAACCAGATGCCATTCGACTTGGGGTGATAATTATAAATATAAGGATTTGGATCGTAAATGTTTGGAATTCCATCCCGATCTAAATCTCCATAAGCTGGAATTTTTTCTTTCATTGAAGGTGGCACTCTTGAAGAAGTTTCAATATGGGTATAACAACTAGGCAAAAGAGATAAACAAAAAATTGGGAATAAAACCTTTAACTTGAAGGGGTTCACCATCTTAAATAATTTTCCCTCTTTAGGCATAATTTGAAATGGAATTTAAGGTATATATATTTTTCTCAATTACCCAGAATCATTTAATTTTTAAAGATCTCTTTAATATTCTTTTTATGATAAATAAATTTTTCATTTTATTTTTATTTATGACCCTCAATCTTTCATTTGTTTACGCGCAAACTGCTTCACTTTTAACTAACGAAGATGCAATTTTTCAAATCGATGACGATACAGGCTTATTAATTGGGATAATCGATAAAACTACTGGAATAAATTATTTAGATAAACCGTCAGGATTTGCATATTATACAAATAAGATTTGGCATGAAGACTATAACAAACCCTCTACATCAAAAGCAGATTTAGTCGCAAAAACCGCTACAGAGATTATTTTTTTAAAAGAGGAGGGAGATTTCTCTATAAAGTATATTTATCAAATTACAGATACAAATTTGCATTGGACTACAGAAATTTTATATACTGGAAATTCCGTTGTTAATGATTTTGAAACAAGAGTTTTTTTCGGATTAAATGAATCTATAGTAAGCGATTATGACGTTTCTCCATTAATAAAAATTATTGGAGAGTATGATAAAATTGAAGTGTCCTCTAAGAAATATGCTGAAATCGAAAATGAGGGTGTTGTACTAAATCAATTTTTAGGAGGACCGGATTATATTTATATTAATAACACTAATTCAGGAATACTTATACTTAATAATTATCCTATGGCGGGAAATGTCGGTTTTTCAATATACAAAGAAGCCGATGTTCCTCTTTCCTATTTTTCAAGTATATTATATTTTGATAGTAAAAATAATAAACAAACTATAAAACTTACAATCTCTTTAGATAAAGAATTGAGTGTAGCAAAGAAAAAAGCATTTGAGTATGTTTCTTCATCTCCTTTAGCAATAGATGGTAAATGGTATATCACATTTCCAAGAAATATTACGGATGAAGAGATTGCAACATTAAAATTAAATAATTATAAGTTTATTCAAATACATGGTTGGGCGCCAAATTATGGAGTTTATTCTTCATCGGGAAATTGGACTGATTATTATGGGAATCCGTTAGATGTTGAAAAACTAAATAATTTAATTAGAAGATTTCAAGATAATGGAATGAGTGTTTTTTTGTATTTTAATGCTGCAGAAATGCAACATGATCAAGCACTTAAATCATATAAAGGTTATATTATGATTGATGAACAGGGAAATTATTCGAAAGGATACTGGACAGAAGGAATTCCTTATGACCAACTTTATGTCATGAGTTTACGGGAAGGTGCATGGAAAGAACATATCCTTCAAGATTTATCTGGAGTTTTAGATACGTATGAAGCGAACGGAATTTTTTTAGATAGAAATGACTATCAAAATTTTCCGGATTATAATCCTGATTCGCCAAAATATTATTTTAATAAAAAAATAAATAAACCATACGGCGATCAAAACTATAATGCATTCTTAAAAGGCGCAATAGACTTAATCCATTCTAAAAATAAATATGTTATTTTAAATTTGCCTTTATCTATGAATTACATTCCTGAAGCTGATGGAATTTCTAGCGATTTTTTTTATCTTGAAATCGTAAAATACTTACACTCTTCATCTTTAGGAAAAACGCTTTATATTTTGCCGATAAACACCGTTACATTTCAAGTAGATTATACTGTACATAAATTAGAACTTGCCAATTTTTTAAAAAAACCCCATGTGTACGCAGGATCTCTTGCGCCATTTATCGTAGATGAAGAATTAAATTATCGTGAAATTCAATTAAACAATCAAGAAAAATTACCGAGTAATACTTCTAATGATTTATTCGTAAACGAAACAATCTATTCCACTGAAGAGAATCATACTTTTAATCAAAAATTGGATTTAAATAATGAACCTTCTAAAATGAAAAAAATTAGGAATGATCTTCTTATTGCAACTATTATCGGAGGAATTTTGATTCTTTCTTTGATCATTAAGATTTTTCTTTCTCGAAAAGAGGTTGCATGACAAATTCACCTTTAGCAAAAACTTCGACATCATCCACAACTTTGTAAATTCCAATAAACTCTTCCTTTGAAAAAATTGAGATAACTTTTCCTTTTTCAAAATTTTGTTTTTTAAGGAGATCTTCATAATGAATTGGCTTACCAGTGTAAATTCTTTTGAGATTTGACTCCCCAATAAAAACTGGTTCAATAAGTTCAAAAATTATCTCCCCGGGGATTAGGATTTCTCTTAAAAGAGTTTCATTTCCTCCTTGGTACTCTTGAACTGCTTTTTCAAAATCATACAAGTTTACAGAAGGATAATTCTTATCCTCTTCGGAGAAAATTCCTGCTTCTGTTCTTCTTAATTCCAGCATATGCGCACCAATCCCCAATTCTTTTCCAAGATCATCAATTAATTTTCTTATGTATGTTCCTCCTTGCACTCTTGCAGAGAATAATACATCTTTTCCATCGCTTTCTAAAAGTTTAAAGGAATGGATTTCTCTTTCTCTCTCTGCCCTTTTTACTCTTGATCTTACTGGAGGCATTTGAATGATTATTCCAGAAAATTTCTCTTTTATCACACTTCCAATTTTTTTTAAAGAAACTTCCTCATGAAATCTTGCAATTCCAAGATAATTTTTATTCTCTCCAAGAAAATACCCTGTCAATTTGCAAGCTCGATTTAATGCAATGGGCAAAACACCAGTTACTTTGGGGTCAAGAGTTCCAAAGTGGGAAGTTTTTCTTAAACCAAGACTTTTTCTAACAAAATCCGAAACATTAAAACTTGTCGGACCGGCTGGTTTATCGATATTAATTATAGAAAATTCTAATAATTCTTTTATTGATTTCGAATTTTTTATTTTTTCTATTGAAAGCTTCATGGGAAAGAGATATAAAACAAACTTTTAAATTGTTCTGAACATTGAGATTAAAATGTTACAACCTAAAAAGAAATCATTTGGATATTACATCTATTTGGGCTATCTTTTTTCATCTAAAAAAGATCCATCCATAAATCAAGTTAAATTAATGATGAACCTTTCACAAATTGATGATTCTATTTTAATAATTGATGATCTCTTGGATAAGTCTAAAAAAAGAAATGGAAAAAAATGTTTGTATCTTAAAATTGGCATTAAAGAGGCCAAAATTGAAGCTAAAAAAATTGAAAAAAAGGCTAAAGACAATTTAAAAATTTTAATTAAAGAGTTTGATTTGAAAAAAAAAGAGAAAGTTTTGGAGATATTCGAAAAATTTTTAAGTGAAATTAAAGAAGGCCAAAAAATTGACCAAATAAATTCTCACTTTCACAAAGATGATAAAATGCTCGAAAAGAGATATTTTAAAATGATAAAACTTTTTACGGGGGGTCAGATAAAGAGGGGTTTAGAAATTGGACAAATTTTTGGGAACGGAAGAATAAATAGAACTTTAAGTAAAAATGCCGAAAGAATTGGAATGATTAGGCAAATCCTTGATGATTTCGAAGACTATTTTAATCTCCATCATGAACCATTAGGAGATTTAAAAAACAATTCTAACCGATTTCCTGAAATTGTTTTTATGAAAGAAGGGGGAAATAAAAAAGAAATTTTTGATTTATTAAAACAAGAAAAGTATGCCTTAATAAAAGAAAAAATTTTGAATAAAAAAGTTAGAAAAGATATTTTTTTATATTGCAAATCCATTTATAAAAAACTAGATAAAAACTTAATTGAATTATCTAGATTAGAAATTCCAAACTTCCAAAAAATTATTCAGTAAATTCATGAAAAATTCTCCTTAAGAACTTCTTCTCTATCAAATGTAGGATATTCCTCAATTTTGTAAACTTCAAATTTACTTGTTAAGTTTAATACTTTTTTTGGATTTAAAATTAATTGGTCCTTCTCTTTGTCTAAAAAGAAATCAGTTGAGGAAAGAAATTTTTTGTTCGATTTTTTAGTTGAAAAATAAACTACTGTTCCTTCACCGGTTTTTTTTGAAAATGGAATAATTTTATAATTTTTTAATCTATTTTCATATTGAAACCAATTTTTCAATTTTGAAGTGCAAAGATGAATATCTATTTTTAATTTCTCCTTTTCTAATCTTTTTATCAAATTTTTCCCGGAAGAAATGGATTCCTTTACAGTATATCCCCCTTTATTTAATTTGTACCTTTTTAACATTAAAGCACCCAAGACTTCTCCTACCTCTAGTTCATTTAAATTTAAAAAAGAGATTTCATCTTTAATCTTAATAATAAAATTATAAATCTCTTCTATTTTATCTGGAAAGCAAGGGATTTCAATTCCAATATTTTCTTTTTTCCAAAACTTTTTGGCAAGCTTTATTTTTTCTATTTCTTCAGAAATATTTTTAGTTAAATCTGGATGAAATCTTACTTCATCTACAAATTCTGAAAGTACTTTTAAGTTTTTTTCATTTACTAGCTTTGTTGAAAGATAAATATGAATGTGAAATTTTTTTCCAAATTTTTTCTTTAATGCTTTTCCTAACTTTTTCGTTCTTGCTAGTTTTAAAAGAGGATCTCCTCCAGTTAATGAACACCCTTTTGCACCTGAATTTTCTACTTCTTTTACCAAGTCAGTTATAATCTTTACTGGTCTTTCATTTGCATAAATTTTGTCTACATTTTTTCTCATTTTGGAAAGTGGACAAAAATCGCAACCTCTTGAACATAATCCCGTAACAAAAAGAACTAATTTTTTTCCCTTTACACACATTTGACAGCCCATTGGAAGATTTCCAGAAAGATAAGATCCATAATTTGTTTTTTTCATTTTATTTTTTTAGACAGTCTTGACAAATGCCAGTTAAGTCAATTTGAAAATGGCAAACTTCTTCAACTATCCCACTTTTTAAAAAATCTACTTTTTTTATATCTAAGTGTTTTGTTTTTTTGCAAATTTTACAAGTAAAATGACAATGATTCTCTTTATTTGTCGAATATATTGCTCTTCTATTACAAAGATAAGAATGAAGTTTTCCTTCGTTTTGAAAATCTTTTAAAAATCGATAAATTGTTGCAATTCCGATTGTTGTATCTTTTTTTATAATTTCTTTGTGAAGTGTTTGTGCATCGAAAAAATTACTAAAATTTTTCATTTCATTTTTTATTAACTCGGCTTGTTTGGTCTTTCTTTGTCTCATCTTATTGATAATCAAAATCAATAAGCTTTTTAAACCTATTTTTTTATTCATTATATGCTAAACACCATTTAGATCTACTCTTTAGTAAGCATTTTTGTTACAAAAAAGAAAATTTAAAATTAGAAGATAATCCAGAAATCCCTGGGGAATATTATTTTTTTGTGGAAGGGGTAGAAACAAAATGTTGGATTCCACGCAGATAACTTAAAAATATAGCTTTAATGAAAAATAGAAGCAAAGATATTTTGACTGTCTTAATTCCATCAGAAATGATTTACGAAATTAATCGTAAAAAGAAAAATACGGACTTTAACTCAATTTACACTTTTTTTTGTGAAGCTTATAATAACAAGCAAACAGATTTCGAAAGTGGGAAAAAAGAGAATAGTTTATAAACCAAGATTTCTGAATACTTTTAAGTTAAATGAACTTCGGTTCAATTTATTTCCGAAAGGAAAGCTAAACTAAAATGACAAGTGTATTTGAAATAAATGCTCAAGAGTATAATTTAAAGTTAGCAGAGGCTTTGAAAAAAATTCCAGAATTCAAAGAACCAGATTGGGCAAAATTAGTAAAATCTGGTCCAAGTAAAGAAAGACCAATCGATGATTTAGATTTCTGGCATAAAAGAGCTGCAAGTATTTTAAGACAAATTTACAAAAAGAAAATTGTTGGAGTCAGCAAACTAAGAACAAAATATGGTTCTAAAAAAAACAGGGGATTCAAGCCAGAAGAATTTAGAAAAGCAGGTGGAAAAATAATTAGAACAATCTTACAACAATCTGATAAAGCTGGTTTCACAGAAATTGCTAAAGATATAAGAGACGTTAGAAGTAAAAAACCAGGTAGACAATTAACCAAAAAAGGAAAAGATTTCTTGGAGGCAATAAAATAAAATGGGAATTAAATACAAGAGGAAAAAAGAAAAGTTAACAACTAAAGGAAAGCAAACTAAATGGGCTCCAGTTTGGGCAGTTTTAAGAAAATTTGGACCTGGAAAAAGAATCCACCCTTCTGTTATAACTCATGAAAAAAGATCATGGAGAAGAACTAAACTTCATATTAAACCAGGAATAAGAAGAAAATCTCATTTCGGATAAGAAAATGGCAGAAAAAGAAATAAAAAAATCAATAAAGGTTGAAAAAGAATACGTGATTCCCTTAAGAGAAAAATGTAGGCCAAGCCCTAGTTATAAAAAAACTCCTAAGGCAGTTAAAACAGTAAAGGAATTTCTAGTTAAACATATGAAGATTAGAGATAGGGATTTAAACAAAATAAAAATTGATTCTTATTTGAACGAACAACTTTGGATAAAAGGAATAAAAAAACCAATTTACAAAGTTAAAGTCAAAGCAGTAAAAGAAGGAGATATTGTGAGGGTTTATGCGACAGATTTGCCTTCTAAATTAAAGTTTAAAAAATTAAGAGAAGAAAAAGGTGAAATAAAAGCCAAGATAGATGCAGAAAAACAAAAAACTTTGATGGAAAAAGCAAAGGAAAGTATAAAGGGTAAAAAAGATTCTAAGGAAGATTCGAAAGAGGAGAGTACGGAAGAAAAAATTGAAGAAGAAGAAAAAGAAGAAACTTCCAAAGTAGCACAAGAGCAAATCGAAAAAGATAGTACTAAATCTATGAAACATGTTGCAAAGCCAAAATCTACTAAAGAGAGTAGAAATGCTCAGGTAGGATATAATTCAACTTCAAGAGGCCGTTAGTTATTTCAGAATTTTCCCTGTTTCCAAATACCACAAATATAAATCGAGTTCTCCTAAGTGAAGTCCAGTTTTTTTACTTATTTTCTTAAGTGCATTTTCAATTTCGAGATATCTTTTTGGGGTTAAACTTTTGTTTCTTGGTTTTTCAATTAATCCATATCTTACAAGCAAGTCAATGATATGGAAATCAATTATCGCAAGATTTTTATAACCAATATTTCTCAAGAAGTGGCTTGCTTCTTTCATTCCGAGACCCTTAATATTTTTCACAACCCATTCTCTTAAAATAAGATCGTCTTGAATTTTTATTAGTAATGCGATCAAATCATCTTTTTTGGAACGTGATTCAACTATATATTTAGCTCTTGTATTTGGAAATCTATGACCAAGTGAGGTTAATTTTTGTGAAAGCTTTTTTTCATTTAATGTTAAAAACTCATTTCCTATTTCTTTTTGGATTTTTATCCCTCCTTGAGCTGAAAAGTTTGCTGTCATAAGACAAAAACAAAGTTCTTTGAAAATTTCATTTGACCCAGAAGAACCTATTTTTTCAAATTCTTTTGAACGCATATCAATCTCTTTTTTAATTTTAGAATTTCTAAGATTTTCAATTTCTTTGATTAACTTTTTCATCTTATTTTTTTTATTTTATCTAACAAGTCATTTTTTTTAATTTTAGAAGTGTGAGTTTTTCCAAATCTTACAAGGATAGGATTTATTTCACTCCAAATTTTTTTAGGAAAAAGTTCTTTCAGAGATTCTTCAACTATCTCAGGTTTTTTTGAATTAACCCATTTAAGATAATTAGAAATATAATTTACATGGGTGTCTACCCCAATTGCGTCGTGATTAAACTCAGATAAAAAAACGTTTGCAGTTTTTCTTCCAACTCCAGGTAAAGAGATGAGTTCTTCAAAATTTTTTGGAACTTTTGAATCAAATCTTTTTATAATTTCTTTTGTACAATTGAGGATATTCTTAGATTTATTATGATAAAAATTGATGGGGTTGATTAGTTTTTCAATTTTTTTTAGTTTTGCCTTAGAAAGTTTTTCAACATTAGGAAAATTCTCAAAAAGATTTTTACAAACTTTTATTGTTATCTCATCTCTAGTTCTTGCAGAAAGAATAATTGAAATTAAGGTCTGAAAAGGAGTCTCCCATCTTTCCCCCGCAAGTCTTATTAGGGGAATTTCGTTTTTCAAGGCTTCAAGTTGTTTAAGTGCTCTTTTTTCTGAAATTTTATTTATCTTCATCATCAAATTTTTTGATTGAAATTTTGAAAAGAGGATCAAGATATTTCATCACTTCTGCAAGAGATTTTTCACGTTTAATTTCTTCTTTTTTTCTTTTATTCAAAATGGCACATAAGAGTTGAATAAAATATTTAGGGTTAGAAGTTTCACCAATCACAACGACTTCTATCTCCTTTTTTTCATTATACTTTTTTACAATCTCATAAGAAGATTCATTCCTGGGTTTCATAAGAAATTCAATAAATAATTATATAAAAACCCTTTTATTCGTTTTTTGATGTTACAAAAATTAACTAAAGAAATTCAAAAAAGTTATTCTAAAGAAAGGGCAGAACATTCCAAAAGATTTTTCAAAACAGGAGTTGGAGAATACGGAGAAGGAGATATTTTCTTAGGTTTAAGTGTTCCGGAACAGAGAGTTTTAGCCAAAAAATACTCTAATCTTTCAATGCCCCAAATTCAAAAACTATTGGATTCAGAAATACATGAATATCGGCTGATTGCAGGGTTAATTCTAATAAAAAAATTTGAAAAAGATCCAGAGGTAATCTTTAATTTCTACATAAAAAATGCTAGAAGGTTTAACAATTGGGATTTAGTTGATTTAACTGCTCCGCGAATTGTTGGAAATTTTCTTAAAGATAAAAACAAAAAAATTATCTATGATCTTGCGAGATCTAAAAATATTTGGGAAAAAAGAATTGCAATTGTTTCGACATTATATTTTATTGTAAAAGAAAACAATTTTTCAGATACTCTTAAGATTTCAGAAATTATTTTGGGAGATTCACACGACTTAATTCACAAGGCTGTAGGATGGATGTTAAGAGAAGTTGGAAAACGAAATGTTGAAGTATTAAAAGATTTTTTGAAAATAAATTACAAAAAGATTCCAAGAACTGCTCTTAGGTATGCAATTGAAAAATTCCCAGAAGCTCAAAGAAAAAAATTCTTAAAGGGCAATTTTAATTAAATATATTTTTTTCTTTTTTTGATAAATCCTCCGTGAAATTCTAATATGTTTTGTTCAATAATTAATGCTGATTGGTCGACGGACAAAATTGTATCTTTTATTTTTACAATTTCAAGTCGAGTAATTAATGTAAATAAGATTTCAATTTTTCTGTTTTCAGATAAATGTCCTTTTTCTCCCAAGTAAACTGTAATTCCTTTATTCAAATCTTGAATTAAAATTCGCCGTATTTCACTACTTTTGTCTGAAATGATCGTAAGACCTCGATATTCTTCGAGCCCCTGTGAAACAAAATCAACAGTTTTTGATGCAATAATGTAAGTTAAAATTTAATAAAGTGCGGTTTCAATTTCCAAAAAGAACGTAGCAACACTAAATATTATAATATTTAATCCAAAAATTATTTCCCTCATCGATAAACCAATTTTTTTGTTTAAGTAAATTGATAAAATTTCAGTTCCGTCAAGCATACTTCCTCCTCGAGCAGACAAGCCAATTCCAGTACCAATAAAAAATCCTCCAAAAGTTGCAACTAAAAGTTTATCTTGTGTAATTATGGGAAACTCTATAAGTCTCAAAATTATAACCAAAATGAAAATTCCACTGACCATTTTTACTGTAAATTGTTTTCCTATTTGCTGTTTTGCAAGAAAGAAAAAAGGTACATTTAAAATAAAAATTAAAACGTCCAAAGTAATAGGCGTTAAAAAACTAATTAAAAGAGAAATTCCTGTCACTCCACCGTTGATAAATCCATTTGGGATTAAAAAACTCTTTATACCAAAGGCAACAAAAATAATTCCCGCAAAAGTGTAATGTACTCTTTTAGATAATTATACTTCTTTTTTAATCCCATAAAAAAATAAAAACGTACTTACTTAAAACTTTTTTGTTACTCAAAGAATATTAAACTATACATAACTAAAATTCCTAAAATAAAAGTAATAAATTATAAAATAGATTTGGAAATTTTTGTTTCTTTCTTTAATTCAGGAATAAGGTCATTTGCAGTAATATACAAAAATCCTCCTGCTGCAAATGAAATTAAAAATCCACTTATGTTTTCCATAATAAAAAAAGATTTTAAGGATTTTTATACAATTATATTTCTGGAAAGATCTTTTCCTCGCGGGGTTTACGCCACTTTTTTAGAACAATCTTGAAACCGATTACTTTAGCAGTATAATATTCTCCTAGTTCTTCTAATAATTTGTCTGCAAGAATCTTTACATCTCCCTTATTCTCTCTTGCAGAACGCAGAACTGAAATTTTTAGAGTTCTTACTTTTTGAAAGTGAGTTTTCAAAGTTGAAAGAAAATTTTCGGTAATTCCATTCTTCCCTAATTGTATTTCACTTATTGCCATTTGTTTTTTAAGAATTTTGATTTTATAAATTAGAGGAATTATGTTTCAACGAAGAATATGAGAAAAGTGTCCATTTAGAATGAGAAATGTTTAATTAAATTTAAATAAGATATCTTATGTTAGGATCTTTTATCCTTTCAATTTCAATTAAATTCCAATAAATCTCATTCTCTCTCTTTTCAAATTTATCTGGAATAAAAAATCTTCCATTATACTTTTTTTTGTTTTCAAAATATTTTACTTGTTGGGACTTAATCTCTAAAAGTTTAGTTCCCTCTGAACTCAAGATACAACCATCTTTTTCAATATGCTTTAAAATTTCAGCAGTTTTTTTTTCAATTTCAACTAAAATTTTCTCTAATTTTTCTAGTTCTTTATCTCGTAATTTTTTTCTCATAGAAGATATTCGCACATTGTATCTATAAATATTTCTATATTGTTCTCATTTAAGAGTTACAAAAAAGTGCGCCAGCCGGGAATCGAACCCGGATCACAAGCTTGGGAAGCTCGTATTCTACCATTAGACCACTAACGCTTGGATCTATCAGAGTTTCTCAATCTTAAAATATCTTTTTTTTTATGAGGATTTCTTCTGGATTGCTCTTCAATTTCCAAGAACCACTTTTCATCCAAAAACTTTTTTTAACATTTTGTCCAATAAAAACGTGCAATTTGATATCTCTTTTGTTATCTCTCCAATCCTGACTTTTACTTGCACAAAAAATTCCTGCTTCGTAAATTTCATCTTTTGATGGATTTAATCTTTCAATAACACAAAAAGGACTTCCAGGAGCAACTGTGTGCAGAATAGTATTTTCTTTTCCTTTAAAGCTATTTACAAGCTCATCATTATTTTCAGAATTCTTTCCTAGAAAGATTTTTGTTCCATTCGAAAGTACAAATTCACGAGGTTCCATATCATCAAAAAGAAGCAGGTTTACTTAAATTTATCTATAACCCAATCATTAACTATCTTCAAAGATTCTTTTTTCTCTTGATAAGTTAATTTTTTCATTGCTTCTGAATAGGTCATCCATTTATACTCTGAATGTTCTTTTGAATCTAAAACAATTTTCTTTTTCTCTAATTTTATCTCTGCAGAAAAAAGTGTAAAAGTCTGTCCAAAATAATCAACTCTATCGTTAAACATTTTGGGATAAAGGTATGAACCATGGTAAGAATGTTTTTTCAAATTAAAAACCTCAAGCCCCGTTTCTTCTTTTGATTCTCTTTTTGCTGCACATCTTTTAGTTTCAAACCATTCAATTCCCCCTTTTGGAAATTCCCATCCCTTCCAATGAAGTTTTCTTTTAAGCATTAAATAAATTGGTTTATTTTTTTCAAAAGAATAAATTACAATAAAAACTGCTTTTCTAAGTTTTTTTTTCATTTCTTCACTTCTTCAACTTCTTTTTTTGAGAAAATTTTAGTGGCAAGAATAATTCCTAACACGGAAATGATTGTGACAATGAAAGTTGAAACCAATTGACCCTGAAGAGGAGAATAAGAAGAAAGTTTACTAACAAATTTTGTAATGAGGTCCTTCCACGAAAGAGCAATCAAAAAACCAAAAGCTGCAACAATTGCTGTATTAGTTGATCTATTAAATTCTTCTCTAAATTTTGAAATTACTTTTTTTACCATTTAAAAATTTTTAACTTCATTTACTTTTTTTATAAGTTCACCTTCCCTTAAAAATTTTCGTTTATCTTTTATCTCTTTTGTCTTTTTCCTCTTTGGAACTAAATGAAAATGCGCGTGAGGGATAGTCTTTCCTGCAGAAATCAAATCTCCTTCTTTATATTGCATTTGAACTGCTGGATACTTTTTTTCTAAAAGTTTTATTCCGGATAACATCAAATCAAAAATTTCTTTTTTCTCATTTCCAGTAAGATTATTCAAACTTAGAATGTGCCGTTTTGGAATGACTAAAAGATGATTTTTTACATATGGTGCTCTTGCTAGAGTAATATATGCAGATTCATTTTCTATTATGTGGGATTCTGAATTTGAATTACAAAATGGACAAAAATCTTTTTTTCTAAAATTTTTTAAAATTTTTTGATAAAACATAATCTTCTTTGTTAAAAGAAGTTTAAAAATTTAATTTTTAAGCTTGATCTACTTTTTGTTTCTTTTTAAAAAAAAATTCAATTGCTCTTGCTAATTCCTTATGAGTTTTTGCATATTTTTCTATTGGAATCTTTTTTTCATATGCTTCTAAAGACTGAACAAGTGCTGTTGCTCCTGCCTTTGTTCCATCTGGATGTGCATGACACCCTGCTCCCATTGTGGTAATAAAATCAACAGTTCCAGCAACTTCAATAAATTTTTTTAATAAAGTAGGATTTAACCCTCCAGAAATTATTGGAGCACATTTTTTAATTCCTCTCCAAGAATCGTCTTCTAAAATTAGGTGATGAATTGAATCTTCCTGCACCATCTTTAAAATTTCTTTGCCATTTGCTTGAATCTTTGACCAAGATTGATTAAAGAAATGACCTTTAGCTAAAAGTTTTAAAATTCCATCTGCTGCAGTTATATCTTCCTCTGGACTTCCTTTCATCTTTCCAACTCCAGCAGTTCCAGTATGAATTCCTGAAGCTCCTGCAAGTCTTGCAAATTTTGATAAAACTAAAACGGAAAATCCAATTGGATTCTCTGGTCTTGTGAATGCACCATGAGCCGCTCTGTGAAAGTGAATAAAAACATCTGGGTATCTTCTCCTCAAGGTCTGAACTGCCATCCACCCTGCAGTAATTCCATCAATCAAAAAAGCATAACTTCCTGGTTCAAAACCCGCTTCCCTAATCATCTCACATCTTTTAATCATTGTATCAAAATCTGAAGCGGAAACATTAAATGAATGAACTTTCTTTTTTCCAGTAACTTTTACTGCTTTATCCATTGCCTCTTTAACATGCTTTACCATTTTGTCATATGGACAAAAATCTTGATTTGCCTGAGGTTCATCATTTTTAACAAAATCTCCTCCTCCAGTCCAAAACTCATAACAAACTTCTGCATATTCAGCTGAGGTTAACCCCATTTTCGGTTTTATAATTGTTCCAAGCACCGGCCTATTTTTTATTCCTAAATATTTTTTCATGTCATCCAAAGTATAACTTGGACCATCATATTGTTCAAGCATCGCTGAAGGAAACCAAATATCAATTAACTTTAGAGCCGAAACTTGCTTCATTCCGAGAACATTTCCTACAACATAAGTTAAAATATTTTGAATATTTCCCCCTCGATCAAAAAGCCTCCAAGGATAAGCAATCCAAACTAAATTTCGCTTTTCATCAAATTGATAAACCAAGGCATTCATTTTTTTAGAAAAAGATGTTTCAGTTTGCACCAAAAAATTTGTCCCTGTTGAAGATTCTGCAGCAATTTCACAGGCTGCCTGTAAAATATTTAGCCCTTTCTCAGGAACCATATGAAAAACTGCAAGCATATATTCCCCGTTTCGGAATTCTTTAAAATTTAAATTTATGTAAGAAACCTGATGAGAATTAAGTGAATATGCTTTTTCAACATTCTTTTCTACTCTTTTAATCACCATTTTCCCTCCTAAATCAAAATGAAATTTTCTTTAAATATCTTTAGTTTGCTCGACAAATTTTAACTGATACTTTCGGTAGTTTGTGAAGAATTTTAAAGACCAATCAATCAAATATGAAATTCCAAATAAACAAATCAAGAAAATTGCAACACTTTTATCAATGGATGGAATCGCATTAGGACTTGCTAATCTTACTACTCCTGCGATTGCTCCGATACTTGTTAATAGCTGAATTGATTTTATTCCGCTTACTGCGGTTTTTGTTTTTATTTCATTAATCATTTGTATTGCAGAATCAACATAATCTAAAGTCATTTTCCAAATTTCTTTTATATATTCTAGGCTATTGAACAAATCTTCATACTTATATTGAAAAAGAGAAACCAATTCTTCTTCCACTTTTAAATACTTAGACAAAGAAGATCTCGTTTTGGCATAGACTGACATTTGATTAATTCTGTTTGAAATTAATCTGATTGTCTTTTGATAACTGTCCAACTTTAAACGATATTCATCTGCATCTTTACCTCTAATTTGCTTTTTCTCTTTTATCTGAGAAATTTCTTCCCAAATATTTCTATGAATGTTTAGATATCTATGCAATTGCCATTTAAACTCTCTGAAAAATATTTGCATTTCTACCAAAGAATCTAAATCTTCTTTTTTCCTTGTTGAAATAAAGACTAAAATAAACTTTTTTGTTTTTATTACTCTTGCTTTTTTGGAAAGAATATCTGAGTATATCTTTCCATAAAGAGATTCATTAACTTTTTCCTTGCCAGGGCTTTTTGAAAGTTCTCCAATCACAACAGGATGGTCATCTTTGAGATTAGAAAGAATTTTTGGAGTCGGAGCACCCAATGAAAAAAGATAATCTATTGCAGGTTTCCAATTTTTTTCAAAATAATCTTTTAACTTTTGAGAATCTTCTTCAATTGTATCTGATAAGATTTCAAAGAGATAAAGTCCATCTTCATAGTATTTTATTTTTATTTTAGAATTAGTTATAACCTCTATATACTCCAAATAATCTGAAACCCTTTTAACGGATTTTATATCTAATTGGAAAAGATTAGCTTCTAATGATTCTTTTGATAAATCCAAATTTGAAGTGCCTTGAGACAAGAATTGATAAACTTCACTTAAATGTAAAGTAGTTCTTTGATACCATCCACCAAAAGTTAGTTTTTTCATCATTCACCTCTAAAAGAATGAAAGATTTAATTGTTTAAATGGTTTGCGCAATCAATTAGTTTTAGAAAAATGATGGAATAAAAGTTTAGACTTCCTTAATTTCTTGACCTTCTTTTCCATCAAGCACCTGAAATCCTAAAGATTTTATTTCGTCTCTTAGTTTATCCGCTTCTTCCCATTTTTTATTTTTCCTTGCAATTTCCCTTTTTTCTAAAAATTCATTTACTTTTTTTGGAATTTTTATTTCAATCTTCTCTAAAAGTTTAAGGCCAAAAATCTCATCTAATTTTTTTATTGTTTGGTATTTTCCATTTGCATTTTCATCTCTTACTAACTTCCATAAGACTTGAAGAGCATTAGGAGTATTAAAATCATCATCCATTGATTCTTCAAATTCATTTAAGCAATTTTTATTTGTCTTTCCATCGTTAGTTATTGAATCGCAAATATTTTTTAGTCTTTCAAGTGAGCTTTTTGCATTTTCCAAAGATTCTGGAGAAAAATCTATTGGTTTTCTGTAATTTGCTGAAAGAAAGAGATACCTTATTTCTTCTGAAGAGTAAAGTTTTATGAGTTCTCTAATTGTAGAAAAATTACCCTTTGATTTCCCCATTTTTTCTTTTCCTATATTCAAAAAACCAGTATGCATCCAATATCTTACAAGAGGTTTTTTTCCAGAGATTGATTCCATTTGAGCTATTTCTGCCTCGTGATGAGGAAAGATTAAATCTAGCCCCCCTCCATGAATATCATATTGGGATCCAAATTCTTTTTCTGTTATTGCCGTATCTTCGATATGCCAACCTGGCCTTCCCTCTCCCAAAGAAGTTTTCCAAGAAGGTTCACCTTCCTTTTTAAATTTCCATAAACAAAAATCCCCGGAATTTTTCTTTTCTGAATTTTCATCAATTCTTGAAACTGCATCTTCTCCTTCGCTTAATTTTCTTCTTGCAAGTTTTCCATATTCTTCATCTTTGGTTAAATCAAAATATAATCCGTCAGAGATCTTATACGCGAATCCCTTTTTGATTAATCTTTCCACCTGAGAAACAATTTCTGGAATGTAATCGGTTGCATTTGCATACTTGCTTACAGAATCAATTCCTAAACTTTTAATGTCTGAAATATATGCCTCTCTATATTTTTTGACTAATTCTTTCCAGCTTACTTTTTCTAAGTTTGATCGATTTATTATTTTGTCGTCAATATCTGTAATATTTTGAAGATAAAATACATTGTATCCCTTGAACCTGAGATATTTTACAATAATGTCGAATTGGGTGTACGTCTTTGCATGACCAACATGTGAGAGATCATAAACTGTTGGGCCGCAAACGAATATTTTTATTTCCCCTTCTTTAATTGGTTTGAAAACTTCTTTCTTTCTTGAAAGGGTGCTATAAATTTTTAATACCATTGAAAACTAAAGAATTTTAGATTTAAAAAATTAAGTGAAATTATTTAAACGTTACTGAGATATCCGCACTATCATAAGCACTACCATCTCTATACAAAAGAAGGTCATACTTAACTGTGCAAGAAGGCATACTTTCTGGAACAGGAAACTGAACCAAACGAGCATTACTTAACATTTGACTTCCCCCAATTGGAATCGGATTTAACGTTGTTCCACCTAAAACATAACTATTTGCTTGACTTTCTGTTACAGTTCCTTGGCAATCTGTTACATCGCTTGCTTTTATTGAATATGTGAAATCGGCCTGGGTTTTTGCATTATTATAAATTGAAAACGCAAAACCTTGAGGAGGGGAAGCCCCTCTTTTAACGGTAATTATTCTTGAACTCGGATAAACTGCAAGCTTCAAAGTCTTTCCATCGGAAAACATTTGATTTATCTCATTTTGAATTTGAGTATCTATAGAATTAATAGCATTATTGCTAGAAGTGAAAATTTTACTAATAAAAAAGATTCCTAAGACTAAAACACTCATAAGAAGAACAATCGTAACAATTGTTCCAACGGACATTTCCATTGCACCTTTAGTATTTTTTGTTTCCATTCTTCTTAAACTCCAAAAATTGGAGAAGTATAATAAGCTACAAGAACTGTTAAAATTAAAACAATAATTCCAACAATCAATGCAATTAGATTTAACTTCTTTCCTTTTCTTGAAAAATCTGAATTTTCTTTTTTAGAAAAAGCAATTCCAATTATTGAAAGAACTATTCCTGCAAATGGGGAGAAAAAAGCCTCGACAATTGCAACGATTCCTAAAACATATGAAATTAATCCAAAGGGAATTCCACTCTTTACTTCTTTAGAACTTGTTTTTGCCACCATCTTCTACTTTCAAAAGGTTTATTCATTTATAAAAGTTATTGTAAAGACAGAATGTTGAAAATGGGAATGGGGGGAGTCGAACCCCCGACACCATGATCTTCAGTCATGTGCTCTCCCGCTGAGCTACATTCCCATTATCAAATTTAAAGCAGTAGTTGTTTTTTAAAGTTTGTTAAAAAGAAAAATGTAAGTTGAGGTAGGCCACCTTCTGTTGTTCTCCGTGTTCGGACAGAACATGCTAACATTCGACTATGCGGGCATACACATGTTACCCTTGCATCAACCAAGTTGCTCGTTTCATCAAATCTTGTTTTTCGACGTTCCCCGCATGGTTCATTACTCTAAACAAACTGTGGCGTTTCTGTAGCAGAGCTTTGCCTCACGGCAACTTTCCTTTCGAAAAGTGGTTTTTTTGATGGGCGGACCTTCCTCAGAATCCAGAAATCATAATTCATTTCTTTGCAATTTAATGCAAGGATTCCGTAAATTAGCTCCCCAACTTACAAATATAAATCTCCCGGAGGCTATTTAAGGATTTTGGTAAGCCAATTTTTGAACAAATTTTTAAAGACGTTCGTCTTATTAAAGAAAGAATGAAATTAAGTTTGGTGATTCCAACTTATAACGAAAGAAAAAATATTCTTCAACTTCTTAAGAAAATTCAAGAAGAGTTTAAGAAAAACAATATCCAAGGAGAGATAATTGTTGTGGATGACAATTCTCCCGATGGAACTGGGAAAATTTTGGATGAAACAAAAATCAAAATTAAAAATTTGAAAATCATACACAGAAAAGGAAAATTTGGACTTTCTTCGGCAGTTTTAGATGGATGGAAAATTGCAGAAGGAGAAATTTTGGGAGCAATGGATGCAGATTTAAGCCATCCTCCTGAAAAAATAAAGGAACTTTTTTGGGAAATAGAAAATGGTAAAGCAGATTTTGCAATTGGAAGTCGTTATGCTCCTGGAGGAGAAATTAAAGGTTGGGGATTCAAAAGAAAATTGATGTCTAAAACTGCTACACTTTTGGCAAGAGTTTACACCAAAGTAAAAGATCCTATGACTGGTTTTTTTATGATAAAAAGAACATGCATAAAAGATAAAAAGATAAATCCTAAGGGATTTAAGATTCTTTTAGAGCTAATTATAAAAGCAAACTACAAAATAATAAAAGAAATTCCAATAATCTTCAATAATAGAATTGAGGGAAAAAGCAAAGCTGGAACTAAAGAAATTTTTTGCTATCTTCAAAATTTAATAGGATATCTTCCCTACAAGAAAAAAGTTATTAGAGAATTTTTCAAATTTGCTTTTGTAGGAGGAATTGGAACCATCATTAACGTTCTGCTATTATACATTTTAACTGAAAAAGTGGGAGTTTACTATCTTCTCTCTGCAATTGTTTCTTTCCTTATTGCCATGACAAGCAATTTCATATTAAATAAAGTCTGGACATTTAAAGAAAATATTCGACTGAATGCTAAGAAGAAATATTTTCAATTTACATTAGTGAGTATAATCGTGCTCATAGTAAATTTATTTTTCTTGTACCTCTTCACTGAGATATTTGAAATATACTACTTAATCTCCCAAGTTTTAGCAATTGGAATTGCTTTGATTATAAACTTTTTTGGAAATAAAATATGGACTTTTTAAAATGAAAAATTTTATTAAAGAAAACAAAATTATAATTTCGATTTTTCTTTTAGCCCTATCAATAAGAATTTTATTTGTTTTTGTGATGCCGGTAAAATTATGAGACGAAACCGTTTATACTAACTTAGGATATGACTTATCCAAAAATCTTTTTCAATATTCTTTCACCCATGGATGGAGTGATTTTATTCCTGGAGGATTATATCCCAATGCAGGATTCAGAGCACCATTATTGTCTTATCTTCTTTCTGCGTTTTATTTTTTAAAATTAAAAGTTTTAATTAATTTTATAATGCCTCTTATAGGTGCATTGAGTGTGATTATATTATACTTACTGGGAAAAGAAATTTTTAATAAAAAAGTTGGATTAATCTCTTCTTTGATTTTCGCGTTCATTCCTCTTCATGTTTTTTATAGTGGAAGAATTTTGACTGATGTTCTTTTTACCTTTTTTGTTTTACTCACCTTCTTGAGTTTTTGGAAAGGAGATGAAAAAGGAAATAAAAATCAAAGAATCTTATTTGGAATTTTCTTAGCTTTGGCACTCTTATCAAGATATACTGCATTATGGATAATTCCTGTCTTTTTTATTTATTTATTAATAAAAAATAAATCTTTTAAATTTTTAAAAGAGCGGAACCTTTGGATTTCTATTCTTGCTTTTTTTATAACTTTAACCCCATGGTTAGTCTATGGAATTCTCGAATATGGAAATCCTTTAGGAGCATTTATTCATGGAGCAAAAGCCGCAGCATACTGGGGTGGAACACAAGGTTGGACTTTCTTTTTTAGTCATTGGTGGAACATGTTTTCTATTATTGGATTTATTTTTAGTGGAGCGATAATTTGGATTTTTTATAAAAAAGAATACCCCAAAAAGAAAATTTATTTGCTTCTGATTTGGTTTTCTTTTTTCTTAATTATGGCAATTTTCATGCCACATAAGGAAGAAAGATTTCTTTTAGCTATTGTTCCTCCAGTTTCTTTAATCTCAGGATATTTTATTGACAAATTTAAAAGTAAGACCATTTTGATTATTTTGAGTGTGATCTTAATTCTTTTTGTTTCATTAGCAACTAATTTTTACAATACCTCTTCTCTTTACCATAATACTAACACGGAATGTTTTAAAGAAATAACATTAAAACTCCAAGAATTTCAAGGAAACTTCATGATGGTTAGTGAAAATCCTCCTCTTTTTAGAGATTTAATAAAGCAAGAAAGTGCTTATTACCCTGACACACTCAACGAAAAAACGCTTGAAGAAATGACAAATGAAACTAGCAAGAAAGGATATTTTATTTTTACTAAATTTAATTCTGGATTTGAGACAGAGAAATGGAAAAATCTTAAAGTGATTATGGACGAAAAATATACCTTAGAATTTGAATGCCAAAAAGATCCAGAAGTTAATTGGATTTATTCTGCAAACTAAAAAGCTTAAATTTGAACCCTAAAGTTTTATAAACCTAATATTTCTTTAATTTTTATCCGAGTAACTACATCATTCAATCCCGCATTCTGTGGATTTTGAATGCATACTGTAGTAGGATGGAAATGTAATGGAACTACAAGAACAATTAAAATTAGCATTAACTGAACTTAGAAAGAATGAATCTAAGAAATTTAAACAGACTGTAGATTTAATTGTAAATCTTCAAAAGTTTGAAGTTAAAAAAACTCCTCTTAATATTTTTGTTAGAATTCCTAATAAATCTAAAGATAAAAAAATTGCAGCATTTTTTGAATCTGAAAGTGAATTCATAGACACAATCACAGAAATTGATTTTAAAAAATATAGTGATAAAAAGAAATTGAAAAACTTAGTTAAGAAATATGACTTCTTTATTGCTCAAGCAAAACTTATGCCAAAAGTTGCAACAGTTTTTGGTAGAGTTTTAGGCCCAGCTGGAAAAATGCCTTCTCCTCAAATTGGAATTGTTCTTAACGCCGATGAAAAAGCAACCAATGAATTAAAAGAAAAGATTAATACTAGTTTGAGAATAAGGGCAAAAGAACCAAGTATAAAAGTTGCAGTGGGAAAAGAAGATATGAAAGACGAAGAAATAATTGAAAATGTATTATCAATTTACAATGAACTTCTTAAGGCGCTTCCAAGAGATAAAGAAAATATAAAAAACATTGAATTAAAATTCACCATGACTAAACCCATTAAAATGAAGGTAAGATAAAATGATAAAAAAACAACATCTTGAAACGTCTAAGCATATTCCACAGGTTAAGGTTAACTCTGTGAAAGAATTAACAGATTTGATTAAAACAAAAAAAACCATCTTAATTGCAGATATTTCTAATATTCCTGGTTCGCAATTTCAACAAATTGTAAAAAAACTTAGAGGAAAAGCTATAGTTAAAGTCCCTAAGAAAAATTTATTTTTGAGGGCACTTGATTCTGCTAAAAAAGAAAAAGCAAAAGAATTGAAGAATTCTTTAGTAAAACCAGTTGCTTTGCTTTTTTCAGATTTGGATTCTTATGATCTTGCTTCGGAATTAATAAAAAATAAAAGCCCTTCGAAAGCAAAACCTGGTCAGATTGCTCCTAAAGATTTGAAAATTCCTGCAGGTCCAACAGATTTAGTGCCTGGTCCAGCAATTTCAGAACTTGGTGCACTTGGAATAAAAATTCAAATCCAAGGAGGAAAAATTGAAATTAAAGAACCGAAAGTAATTGCACATGCTGGTTCTCCAATAAGTAATAGTGCCGCTGCAATGCTTTCAAAATTGGGAATCTTACCTTTCACAATTGGATTTATTCCAATATCAGCTTACGATTCTATTGAAGAAAAAATATACACTGAGATCATAATTGATAGTGAAGGAACATTGGAATCTCTCAAGTCGTCTTATACTCAAGCACTTGCATTTGCAATTTCAATTGGACAATTCAATTCAGAAACAATAAGACTCATAATCCAAAAAGCTGCACTTCAAGAAAAAAGATTCATTAAAGTGATTAACGGTGAACATGATGAAGTTCCTGTAGTAGAAATTCAAACTCCTCTTGTGAAAAAGGAGGAGAAACACGTGAATCCAACGGAAGGACTTGCATCCCTCTTTGGGTAATTCACAATTAAATAAACGGAAAAGAAAATGGAATACATATATGCGGCACTTTTGTTGCACAAACTTGGAAAAGAAGTTAGTGAAAGCACAGTGAAAAGTGTTGTTGCGGCTACAGGCACTAGTGTTGATGACTCAAAAGTCAAATCACTTGTTGCTAGCTTGAAAGGTGTGAATATCGATGCTGAATTAGCTAACGCAAGTTTAGCTTCGACAGCTACAGCAGCTCCGGCAGCTGAAGCAAAGAAAGAAGAAGCACCAAAGAAAGAAGAGAGGCATGGAGCTGCAGCAGAAGGATTGTCGGCATTATTTGGATAATTTTTTAAATTATTTTATCCAGCAGGCAATCCCAACTTCTCTAGTTGGAACTTAAAAACTTTGAATGTTTCTTCTTAATAGAAGTATTCCTCTTTAGACAAATTTATAATTCTTAATTTTATAGCTTAGCTGTGCCTCAGTAGCTCAGTTGGCAGAGTATTTGCTTCGTAAGCAAAGGGTCGGGGGTTCGACTCCCCCCTGAGGCTTTGGAATAACTATTTAAGTTTTGAAAGATTTATTTTTCTATGAAAGGAAAAGTGCAATTTAATTATCATGGGTCTCGTGTAAAATATAAATATAGTATAAATGAAAATTTATTAAAAGAAAAAAGAAACTATTTGTACTTCAATGGATTTTGGGAGATTATTAGATACACAATTGGATTTAGTAAAGAGCTTTCTGAAGCTGAAATTCTTTTTAATAAGGAGTTCTTAGAAGGGGAAAAAATTGTAGTTGAAAAATTAATTTTGAAATTAAAACCTAAAATTAAAAATATTGAAAACAAATTTTTATAATTCTTTAAATTGGATTCTTAAGCACAGAAATTCTTTTAAAAGAAAACCTCTTATTTATTATATGAGAAAAATTGGATTGAACTATCTCCCTGGAGGAGGAATGAATTATCGAATTTATCAAGATTTTAAACAAGAAAATGATCAAAAAGAACTTTTCATTTCGAAAGAATTTAAAAATTTAATAAAATATTTTTTAATCAACAAAGAGAATTTCCTTTTAGAAGAAATTACCTTTTCAAATAATTTTAACAGAGATGAAAAAGAGACTCTCAAAAGTTTGCTGACTATATTGGAAAAATCTAAAGACTGAAAATTAATCTACAAACTTTTATAACCTACTCCTAATTTCCTTTATTCATGGCTTGGGGATTATATAAAAACCAGAAATTTTTGAAACCACTTTGCTTTTCTAATGGTAAAACCCAAGAAGATGTTGTAAAAGAAGTTTTGAATTTAATTAACAACGGGAAAAAGATCATTTTTGTCCACGGAGTTTGCGGAACAGGAAAATCTGCAATTGCCCTTAATCTTGCAAACGAACTTGGAAAATCTTCAATTGTTGTACCTGGAAAAAATTTACAAGCCCAATATAAAAGAGATTATGAAGGAGAGAAATATCTTTTGAAAAAAAATGGGGAGAGGTTAAAAATAAGTGTGATTACTGGAAGAAATAACCACAAATGTAAATTTTTGGAAGACAATGTACATGCAATTCCGAAAATAAGAAGAGAGATAAATTCTAAACTTAATGATATCTTTTCTGGAGTTTCTCTAGAGATAAAAGAAAAAGAAGATGATATTTATGCAAGCAATCCTGAACTCCCTTGCAACATTGAAATGCGTGAAAAAAATTGGTTAAAAATAAAAAAGTATATCGGAGAAAATAAAAAAGTTAATCCCAAAAACTTTTCTTCTGTACAAGATGCCAAACGAATGAGTGTTGCACCTGCCTGCCCGTATTGGAGTCCAGTTTTGCCAGAAAAATATGAAATAAAAAGTCTTGGAGAAACAAAAAAAAGGAAATATGAGGGATTAGATGGAAACATTTTTGTACAATATAAAAGAAAGGCGGGATGCCCATTTTATGAGCAATTTGATTTTTACATCGATTCTGATGTAATTGTCTTTAATTCTTTAAAGTATAAACTTGAAACTGCACTTCTTAGAAAACCAAAAACCGAAGTTGAGATTATAGATGAATGCGACGAATTCTTAGATAGTTTTTCTAATGAAAGAACTATCAATTTAGACCGACTTAACAATTCTCTAGTTCATACCCTTGGAGCTGGCGAAGGAGATCAAGATAAAGTTGAAGAATTGTTTGAATTAATTAAACATCTTGAAAAAGATGATCGAGTAAATAATGCTTCCATTAATGGAGAGATTATTCCCCTAAAGTCTACTGGAATTTATGATATATTAAAAGTTTTCTTGAAAAAAGAATGGTTAGAAAATATTGACGACGAAAGTTATTTAATAGAGATTTCCGAGACTGCAAGAATGTTTGAGGAATTTATGGATGAAAGCTATACTACCTTTGAAAGGAAAGAAAAAGGACTTTTTGTGAATATTGTTACCACAAATTTAGCTAAAAAATTAATTCAATTAATAGAGAAAAATAAAATTCTTGTTCTTATGTCTGGAACACTTCACTCTAAAAAAGTTTTAGAAGAAATTTTTGGATTAAAAGACTTTGAGATTGTTGATGCTGAAACAGAAAGCCAAGGAAGAGTTGAAATAAAAAAAACGGGTCTTGAAATGGATTGCAAATATTCAAATTTTTCAAACGAAAAATTTACTAGAGGAGATTATCTTCTTTCACTTGATAAATGTATTAAAGAAGCTCCACGTCCAACGCTCGTTCATGTAAATGCATTTCTAGATCTCCCAAGTGAATTTGAAATAAAAGAATATAACCTTAAAAATTTAGTTCCTAGAGAAAAAGTAAGAGAAATGCAAATTCAAGATAAGAAAGGAAAACTTACTAGAGAATTTAAAGAAGGAATAAACGAAATTTTGTTTTCTACAAGAGATTCTAGAGGAATTGATTTTCCCGGAAATGAATGTCGTTCAATTATATTCACAAAATATCCTAATCCTAATGTTAAAAATCCGTTTTGGAAAATTTTAATGAAGAACAAACCAAATCACTATTGGGACTTTTACAAAGATAAAGCCAGAAGAGAATTTTTACAAAAAATTTACAGAGGATTGAGATTTAAAGAAGACCATATTTATCTTCTAAGTCCAGATATAAGAGTTTTAGAGATGGCTAAAACTGAATTTAGTTAATTCCATAAACTATCATAAAAATTTTTGTATGCTTTTTCAAAACTTTCTTTGCTTCTACCTTCGCAGATTAAAGGATTAATCTTTGAACTTTTATTTTTTCCATTAAGTTTTCTCATTTCCTCATCTTGAATCTTTAAGCTTACAATGTAATCTCCTAATTCTCCTAAATATCCTAATAAAAGTTCTGTTTGAAAAATACTCTCTTCAATTTTTTTTCCTTTTTCTAAAGTTTTTAGAATGTATTCATTTACTTCTAAACTGCTCAAATTGGGAACTTTTATTTCATAATACTTTTGAAATGTTTGTAAAGCGTCCTTAATCGAATGATCTTGAAAAGAAGCCCCAATCTTTAAATTTCCTTCGAGTAAAATCCATAATCTTCCTATAGCAAATCTTATTCCTAAAGAAACTCCCTCTTTAGATAGCTTTTCTAAATCTTGCATTCCTATTAAAAATATTTATTGTTTATAAGAATTGTTGCAAAGAAAGATATTAAAAGAAAACGCCCCCGCCAGGAATCGAACCTGGAAGCCCAAAGGGCCCGGATCTCAAGTCCGGTGCACTACCATTATGCGACAGAGGCAACTATTATTAATATTTAAGTGCCAAGAGTAGTTTTAAAGATTTCGTTTTAAAATTTCTTAACCTTTAAAGAAAAATTTTATTTTCTTCCAAAATTTAGAATGACCTAATTTAAGAAGATTATTCTTTTCATCAAAAACCTCATATTTGATTACTGGCTTTTCTCTTAATACTGGAGCAGTCTCTGCAATTTCTTTATGTGCTTGTACCACTGCCTGTTCAATTGCAGTTCTGGAATATCCTTGATTCAAAAGTGCAAATTTTAGGGAATCTTCTGGATAATTCTTAGAAAAATTTTTTTTAAAATATTCCACAAGTTGGTTTTTATTTTCAAGTCTTCTCATCACTGAAAAAGGAAGTTAAAGTTTAAAAAATATTCTAAATGAAAGAAATTTTTATCGGTAACTTTTTGTGATAATATTTGATTGCTTCATTAAGTCTTGGTTTTGATTCTGCATAAAGAGTAAGAATTTTATCCCCTTTCTTTACTCTTTCATTAAGATGATGATAAAGATAAACTCCTGCATATTTATCTAAAGGACACCCTGCAACTTTTGCAAGATAATTTATTTCTTTATTGTTAATCCCTTTTATTCTCCCACTCTTTTCTGAGAAAAGATCATGTTTTATTTTTGAAAGATAAATCTCTTTCACCTTCCCTCCTTGAGCATTTATAATTTCTTCAAATTTTTTGTAGGCTTTTCCTGAATCTAAAATTTCTTTCGCGAGAAATTCTCCTTTTCCTGATTCAGCTTTTTTAGTTAATTCTAAAATTTTACCCGTAAGAAAAATTGCTTTTTTCTCTAAGTCTCTTGGAAGATCTTTTTCTCTTTTTAACACCTTAATCACATCCCTCATTTCCATTGCTGGTCCAACCCCATTCCCAATTGGTTCGTCAGTATGAGTTAAGACTACCGATATATGAACTTTAAAAAAATTAGCTAATCTCTCAAATCTTTTTTTTAATCTTTTACCTTTTTTCTTTGTAACTTTTGCCCCCTTACCATAAGGAATATCTAAAAGAATATATTTACTCCCTGCAGCAAGCTTTTTTGACATTATTGACGCTAAAAGTTGGGATTCTGGATCTATTTTTAACATTTTTTCAACCTGAATTATTTTTGAATCTGCTGGAACCATTCCAAGAGAACCTCCCCAACTTAAACAAGCTCCAACTTTATCTACAATTTTTTTTAATTTTTCCATAGAAAATTCCACAG
>Ga0210044_10000783_pt1 | contig 48456 bp, 47 predicted proteins | sample CryGey13umfilter_2_FD_183959 | JGI IMG/M metagenome (GOLD analysis project Ga0210044, IMG submission 183959) | Groundwater microbial communities from aquifer in Utah, USA - Crystal Geyser 4/9/14 3 um filter (SPAdes) (version 2) | ecosystem: Environmental > Aquatic > Deep subsurface >...
CCTGTTATTTATCTGACAAACGGGCAAGTGATTCCGGATGATATTATTTCAGCTGATCCTGAGTTTTTAGCCAACATGATTTACACTGGGAAACTTCTGCAATGAGCACTCAAGCCGAAAGTTTGATTAAGTTACTAAAAAAAAAAGATGAAGCATTTCAAAAAGCTTCGAACATTTTTGCTTTCACATCAGGAAAGGGAGGAACAGGAAAAACATTTGTTTCTTTGAATCTTGCTCGTATGTTATCTCAAATGAATTGGAAAGTACTATTTATAGATTTTGATTCGAACATGGCTAATGCAGATATTCTGCTTAATAAAACACCAGCCGGGACAATTGTGGAATTTTTCACAAATCAAAAAAAGTTTAAGAATGTTATTACCCGGATTGATGAAAAATTTGATTGCATTTTTGGCGAGTCTGGTTTAAATGATTTCCCCAAACTGACAGAAAATCTGATTAAACAATTTCTGCAAAATGTTAATACAATCAGCAGCGAATATGATTTTATTTTTATTGATACCGGTGCCGGTTTGAATAATGAAATAATTCAACTTTTGAATGGAGTTGCAAATATTGTTTTTGTGGTAAATCCGGAACCAACAACAATCATTGACGCATATGCAGTGTTAAAAATGACTTCTGAATCCGCCTCAAAAAAAATCGTAATCATAAATTCCGTTTTTTCGGCAGAAGAAGCAGAAGAAACTTTTTCAAGCTTGCTAAAAGCATCGATTCACTTTTTGAAGATAAAAATTATTAATCTTGGCTTTGTAAATTTTGAAAAGCAAATCAGGCAATCAATAGTAGAACAAAAATTATTTGTAAGTTACTTTAAACAAAGCATGGCTTTCAAGCAATTCGAGACAATAGCCGCTAAATTGCTGGACATAATTCATTTGGCTAATATTAGTCAATCTGCAACATAATTTTAACAAAAAACTCCATTTTCAACTCATTTTTAAGCTTAATTAATCCTGAAATCATGGTATAAAGTTTGAATATTTATACTAAAATAAAAGGATGAAATGAACAAAATAATTTTAAATATAGGAATGCTTTTCTTTTTCTTTTCAGTCATTTTTTTCGCTCAAAGGCAAATTTCAGTTTTTGATGTTTTATTCAAATCATTCGCTGTTTTCTTTTTTATTACTCTTTCTCTGACCATTCTAAGCATTGTATTTATTAAATCAATAAACAAGAAAGCTTTAACCAAAAGCCATGAATTAAAAGAAAATTTAAGTGAGAAGTAAGATGGAGACAAACATTCTTTGGACAGAGTTTAAAACACATCCAAGCGAAGAATTGAAGAAACAAATAATTCTGAACTATACAAATTTAGTTCACTATGTTATTCATCACTCTAAATTTGTTGCAATGAATATCTTTGATGACAGAGATTATTTTCAGTTTGGAATTGAAGGATTGCATGAAGCAATTGAAAGATTTAATCCTGAATTCGGGACTAAATTTGAAACGTATGCTATTCAAAGAATCAGAGGGAAAATTATTGATGAGATAAGAAAAGTTCAAATAAAACCGCGTGTTGACAAAGATGGTGACCCAGTTTTTCAATACTCAAATGTTTCTTTGAATCAATCAATCAATCAGGAGGAAGGAAGTATGTTATATGAAATGATTCCTGCTGATGTGGCAACTCCGGAAGAAGAAACAGAAAAAAACGAAATAAAAACTACGCTGATAGATGCAATTAAAAAGTTAAATGAACGCGATCGATTAATTATAACTCTTTATTATTACGAGCATTTAAGTTATAAGGAAATCTGTGAAACATTAAATATTTCTGTATCACGCGTTTCGCAAATTCATAATAGAGTTATTAGCCAGTTAAAATTATTGTTAGAGGGTGTAAATGATTAATGAGATAAAAGAAGAGAGTCTCGAAAAAATCCGAAGAAAAAGTTATTTGCTGAATATTCGAAATCTTCCTCCGATTCCAAATGTGATAATCCGATTGTCGCAGCTATTGGATGATTCGATGACGCCGACTCACGAAATTGGCAGAATTATAAGTCAGGATCAGGCATTAACAACAAAAATATTAACAGTTGCGAACTCACCGCTTTACGGTTTACCACGAAAAGTGCCAAGTATTGATTTTGCAATTTTGGTTTTGGGATTTGAACAAATCAAACAAATTGTAATTGCTCTTTCATTAATTGATACATTCAAAAACGATAATTCAAAATTTTGGAACAGAAAATCCTTTTGGACACATTCATTTATTACTGCTCTTTTGTCAAAAGCGATTGCAAGCGATACCGGATACCCAAAAACCGGTGAGGCTTTCACAGCGGGTTTGCTGCATGATTTGGGTATTTCTGTATTACAAAAATATTTCAATAAAGAATTTATTGAAATAAACGATTTGGTAACAAGTCAGACAATGTCATTTCATGATGCTGAGTTGAAAGTACTTGATTTAACACACGAAGAAGTCGGGAGAATATTATGCGATAAATGGAATTTACCAAATGCACTTGGCGAATCAATTTTTTGTCATCACAAACCTTCGGAAGCAAAAGAGAATCCGGAACTTTCCTCAATTATTCACCTGGCTGATTATGCAACTCAAGTTCTTGATCTTGGAAAATTTATTTGGGATGAGAATTTCGGGTTAGATGAAAATGTTGTCCCGCTTTTGAAATTAGGAAATAAAGAATATTTAGATAAATTTTTAGAAAGTTACAAGAGTCAAATTAAACAACAATTAGAAGCATCAATCTTTTAGGCCTATGGAAACTACAACAAAAAAAATACAACAGGAACAGAATTTAAATACTAAAATTCAAGCCACCTTGGATACAATTTATAATATTCCTGCGATGCCGGATATTGTCTCCGAAGCGCTTCGTCTCTTAAACAACAAGAACACAAGCAACCAACAGTTGATTGATATTATTTCGAGAGATCAGTCCTTTGTGGCAAAAGTTCTTGCAGTTGCCAATTCACCTATTTACACTTTACGAAGAGAAGTTTCAACTCTAGATTTTGCAATTATGGTGCTTGGCTACACCGAAATCAGGCACATTGTTGTTGTAATTTCATTTCTTGAATCATTCAAGAATAAGAACGATAAATATTTTGATCAAAATGCTTTTTGGTTGCATTCATTGCTTACCGCAAGCATCGGAAAAAATTTAGCTGAAGATTTGAAATATCAGAAAAGCGGAGAAGTATTTGTTGCAGGATTTCTCCATGATTTTGGAATATCAATTATTCATCGTTACTTCAAGAACAGCTATATGGCAATTTATGATATGGTAATGAATAAAAATGTTGCTTATCCAGTTGCCGAAAAAATTATATTGGGAATGACACATTCAACTATTGCAAAATATTTAATGGAGAAATGGAATTTCCCTGCAGCTATAAAAACAGCTGCAACTTATCATCATAATCCGAGTTTTGCTGAAGAAAACGATGAAATGGCTGCTATCATTCACGTTGCCGATTTTTTAGCGAAGAAAATCAAGATAAACGAAAGTGTGTGGGATAAATCCTCCGAGATTGAAGAAGGTGTTTACAATATTTTGAATATTACAGAAGAACGGCTAAAAGAGATTCTTGATGAATATGAGAAAAAATTTACAAATCATTCCGAACTTTTGGGGTTTCTAAATTGAAACTAATTAAGAATACGGCAATCAACTATCCTCTTCTGCATGAATCAATTGAGTGGATCGGCTCTGGATTTAAGAATCAAAAGAAAAACGATTTGAATGTTTTTGAAAAGTCAAATGATTTTTCAAAGAACACAAGATTGTTGAAGACAATATTTGAGTTAAAAAGTTTTTTGGAAGATGAAAGTTCTTTGGAGAAAATAATTGCCTTTTTTCAAAATTTATTGAGGGATATTCTGTTTCTTAAAGAAATCCAGATTTTTTACTTCGAAGAGAATTTTATAAGTCTTATTCCACTGACAAACATTTGTGATATTAATTATACAAACTCGATAAACAAAGCGTTTGCTGACGGAATCATTGATTGGATTTTTGAAAAGAAACAGACATTTGTACTGCCCGAAGTGAAGAGAAGCAAAATAAACGAAAGTTCTTTAAATATGGTTTTGTTTCCTATTTATGGAGCAAAAAAACCGAAAGGAATTTTATCGGTAATTACTCCGCAAAAATCCATTCCGACTAATTCATTTGAAATAGAAGCAGTCAATATGCTGCTCGCAATGATAACCAATAAAATTGATCTTATCAGAGAGAAAGAAAAAATCAACTCGGTTTATACAGACTTGCAGCTTTACCAATCAAAACTGGCAAATGATTTCAAGTTATCAGCAATCGGCGAATTGACAGCAGGATTAGTGGAAGATGTTATCAGTCCGGTGCAGGTTGTTCTGAGCAGCACAAAAATCATTGAAAGCGATTATGAAAACGTTGATAAGGAAATAATTAAAACTATTTATTCACAGTTGGACAAGATCCAAAATGTTGCTTCAAGACTAACCAAGTTCGCAAATATCAACAACCGGAATTCAAATGTTTTTCCTGTTGATTTGAATTCGATTATTACAGATTATTATAATGTTGTGCTTTCAACATTGAAGTACAAGGATTATGAATGCATTTTAGATCTTGAAACAAGCATTCCGCCTATTCTTACAAAATCGACATATATTCATCAATTGCTTACGAATTTTTTCAGCATAATGAAGAGCGAAACGGGCGGTGGTATTTTAATTCAATCAAAATTTGTCGGTGAAAAAATCATCGTGAATTTCATAACAACCGACTCAATTACTGCTCAAAGTTTGGATGCGAACCAGAAAACAAATATTAAGATGATGGAAAATTTGATGAACCTTCATGAAGGTATGCTGAAAATTCATAATACAAAATCCGGAGGAACAAATTTTGTTTTAACTTTTCCTTTGAGGAGAAAAATAAGAAAATGAAAAATCGTTTCTTCTTTTTAACCTTGATATTATTAAGTTTTCAGAATTTATCAGCACAAACCCAAGTTGATTCTTTGAATATTGTTAAAGAGATGGTAAAGCAGCAAATTCTAATTGCAAAAGAGAAACAGAATAATATGATTTCAGAAAACGTAGTTCCTCAAAGTATTATTAAAGCTGAATCAAACGAAAAAATGAACAATAAGCCGGCAGCTTCGATTAAAGTAAGTTCTACAGTTATTAAGCTGTCAATTATTTTGGTTTCTTCCTTTGTGGTTTTCGGCTTTGTAATCATAAGAAGGATAAGATTGAAAAAGATTAACCGGAAGAGCGAACTAAAAGCAAACATTCAAAAAATAAGAAATGAACAATTGGTGGTTTCTATTGATCCAAGATTGAAAGCCATCAGAAAGAAATTAGTGATGAATTCATCTCATTTGAATTCAAAAAAGAGAAATGCATTTGCAAAAGAAAACAAGCTTTCATCAAGCGAGTTATTACTTGCTGAAAGATTAAAAAATTATGAAGAAGCAGTTTTAGAAAGAGGTGTTTTATGATAAAAGGAATTTTCCTTGCTGCAAGAAATTTGCAATCGGGTGAAAAACATATTGGAGTTGTTGCAAATAACCTTGCAAATTTAAATACAATTGGATATAAGCGAGAAGTTCCATTTTCCATGGTGTTAGATGCCGAAGGGAATTTAAGTGCCAAACAAATTAATGACCCAAAGCAGGGAGAAATGGTTTTGACCGGCAACCCGTTGGATTTAGGAATTAATGGCGATGGATTTTTTGTGGTTGAGACAAAGTTTGGTGAACAAATTACACGTGATGGCAAACTCAAAGTTTCTGATGAAGGCTATCTCGTAAACCAGGTGGGCGATAAAATCATGGGAAAAGATGGAGAGATTCATTTTGGGGCCAATGTTTTCAATGCTGATCAGTCAATTGTGGTTTCTAAAACCGGCGAAATAAAAGTTGGTGATACAATTCTTGACGAACTTAGAATAATCAAAGTTGAAAAACCCGAAGAACTAAACAAAATAGGCGGTTCATATTTTTCGACTGATGGTGTTGATATTGAAGAGCTTGAAAATGGAGAATACGAAATAACGCAGGGTTACCTTGAAACATCAAACGTTAATATAATGGAAGAAATGGAATCAATGATCAGATCAAATAATGATTATCAATCGACACAAAAAATTATCCGCTATCTGGATGATTCTTTGGAAAAAGCAAATTCAATTGGAAAAGTTTAGGAGATAAATAAATGGCAACAAGATCATTAAGAACCGCAGCCTCAGGAATGTATGCTCAGCAATTAAACATCGAAGTTATTGCAAATAACATTTCGAATATGAATACACATGGTTTTAAAAGAAATAAAGCAGAGTTTCAGGATTTAATGTATCAGGAAGTGCCTGTAAACTCGCTCTCGGCATCGCAGGCAAACGGAAGTAATTCTACAAATAAAATCCAAATCGGTAATGGTGTTCAGCCGGTTTCTACTCAGAAAATCTTTGAGCAGGGTGACTTGCAGCCGACGAATAATCAGTTTGATGTTGCATTGCAGGGCGAAGGATTTTTTCAGGTTACAAAATCTGACGGGACAAAAGCATACACTCGTGATGGATCTTTCAAAGTAAATTCGGAAGGAAAAATCACTACGTCAACAGGATATTTACTCGAACCTGAAATTACGCTGACAGAAGATTCTGTAGGTATTTCTATTGGTCGGGATGGGACAGTTGAAGTTGTGGAAAATAATGGCAACAAGTTTGTTGCTGATCAGATTCAGATAGTCAGATTTTTAAATCCGGGCGGATTAAAAGCACTTGGCGATAATTTGTTTGCTGAGACAGAAGCCTCAGGAATTCCAATTGTTGGAAATCCCGGCTCAAGCGGATTTGCTGAAATACATCAAGGCTTCCTTGAAATGTCAAATGTTGATATTGTTGAAGAAATGATTGCGATGATAACTGCACAGCGAGCTTATGAAATCAATTCCAAAACAGTAAAGACGGTAGAAGAAATGATGACAATGGCAAATAACTTAAAGAATGGTTAAGAAGTGATTAGTCTATTAACAAATATTATCATGATGTTTTTCTTTAGCAATTCTTTTGATGAGAAGGTTCAGAATTTTATTATGGATTCTTTTCCGGGTTATCAAAAATATGAAGTGAACATAGTTTCTTTGAAATCAAGAGAGAAATTTGTGATTGATAAAAATCGTCCCATCAAGAGGGACGGTAATTTGGTTTATGTACCAGTTGAGTTTTTGAGTGATAAAGGAAAGAGTATTGAAAACTATTTAACATGTGAAGTGAAATTATTTGACAATGTTTTGGTTGCTAAAAGAGATATACAAAAAGGGAAAAATATTGAGCAGGATGATTTTAGTTTGGAGTTAGTTGATGTTTCGAAAATCAATTCTTATTTGACAGATATTAATGAAGTATCAAATCATCGCTCGGCTACTTTTATAAAAAAAGGTGAGTTGTTGCTTAAAGAATTAATTGAAGAAAATCCTTTAATAAGAGCAGGTGATAAAGTGATTGCTCATTCAATTTCCGGAGCAACAGATGTTCACGTGGATGCTGTAACTCAACAGGATGGCTGGGCAGAGATGCCAATAAGGATAAAAACAAGAGACAAGAAATTATTTAAAGCAAAAGTGCTTGACAGTAAAAACGTTTTAATAATAGAGTGAATTATGAAAAAGGTAAAATTTTTATTTGTGGTTTCATTAATACTATTTGCCACAAGCAATGCTCAGGATATGAGACAAAATTCATATAATTCATTGTTTTCTGATCAAAAGGCAAACAGAATAGGAGATGCGATTACAATTATTGTTTTGGAGTCTTCTCAAGCATCGAACAATGCTTCTACTTCGGCTGGAAGAGAAAGCAAACTGGGATTTTCAGGCAGCGGTTCATTAGATCAAACTCTTCTTCCAAAAGCAAATTTGAGTATTGGTTCGCAAAATGATTTCAGCGGTTCGGGTTCGACAAAAACAACCGGACTAATTAAAACAAAAATCAGTGCGTCAATAGATTCAATTTATGCAAATGGAAATATGAGAATAACGGGCAGTAAGAAAATTTCAATTAATGGTGAAGATCAAATAATAATTGTTAAAGGAATTGTTAGACCATCTGATATTTATGCCGATAATACTGTTCTTTCGTATAACATTTCTGATGCCGATATAACATTTGAAGGAAGCGGAATAATTGATAATGCTCAGCATTCCGGCTGGTTAACTAAATTATTTCACTGGTTATTTTAGGTGATGATATGAAAAATTTATCAAAAATATTTATAGCGATTTTTATTTTATCGAATACAATCTTTTCGCAAAGAATCAAAGACATTGCGATGATTGGCAATGTAAACTCACAGCAAGTAATCGGATACGGATTGGTAGTTGGATTAGCAGGAACAGGAGATAGTCATCGTTCATCATTTACGATTCAATCAATCACAAGTATGCTGAAACGCTTTGGAATAACCGTGCCTCAAGATGAATTGAAAACAAGAAACGTTGCAGCTGTTATGGTGACAGCCACAATTAACGGATTGCAAAAACCAAATTCACAATTTGATGTTAATGTTTCTTCTATGGGTGACGCAAAAAGTCTTCAAGGCGGAATTTTGCTGATGACCCCGCTATCCGGGCTTGAAGGCAGCGTTTATGCTTTTGCTCAAGGTCCGATTTCGGTTGGTGGATATGATATTTCCACAAAATCAGGAAACAGGGTTGCAAAAAATCATACTTTAGCCGGAAGAGTTCCTCGAGGAGGAATCATTAAACAATCTCCTGAGATGACAGCACAAATTGAAAATGAAGTAAAAGTTTATTTAAAGGAACCGGATTTAACTACATGTGACAATATTGCAAAAGCGATCAATACAAAATTCGGTAATGAAATTGCTAAATCTATGGATGCCTCACAAGTGAATATTGCTATTCCAAATGAATCACAACAGAACGTGGTTGATTTTTTGGCTCAATTGGAATCTATCGAAGTACAAAGTGATTATCCCGCAAAAGTTGTGTTGAATGAAAGAACCGGAACAGTTGTGGCGGGAAACACAGTAAAAATCAAACCGGTCACAATTTCACACGGCGGATATAATATAAACATAAAATCCAATCCGATTATTTCTCAGCCGGGTGCATTTTCACAGGGCAGAATGGCAATTTTTAATAACCTTGTGCCCCAAGTGACAGAGGATTCTACAAATGTTGTTGCATTGCAGGGCGCATCAAACGTTCAAGAAGTTGCTTCTGCATTGAATTCATTAAAAGTAACACCTCAAGATATAATAGCAATTTTTCAAGCTATCAAAGAAGCGGGTGCATTGGTAGGTGAACTAATAATTTTGTAAATCATGGAAAATATCAAATTAAAAATAACGAATGAGCTGAAGCATTTTGAAAACACTCCACAAGTGAACAGCAGGTATAATGGGGAAGAAAAGCAGAAGCTTGCAAAAGCGGCAAAAGATTTTGAAAGCCTTTTAACATCAATGATGATTAAAAGTATGACAGAATCAACTGGCGGATTATTTGGGAGTGAAGGTTACGGCGAAGATTATTTTGATACTATTTTCCAGAATCAACTTTCCGCGCAAATGTCAAATCAAAGACCTGTTGGAATTGCAGATATGATTTATAGAAAAATGACGGGAGAAAGTCTGAAGGATTTAGCTCCGGTTGAAATCAGTCCAAAATTCCAGGCACCAAAAATAAAATTAGAAAATATCAATGAAGTTCAGCCTTCGGTTGGCTCACTCGACAGATTAAAAAGATATGATAAAATAATTGAGCAGGCATCACAAAATTTCGGAATTGAAAAAAATTTAATTAAATCAGTAATTCTTGCTGAGTCTGCCGGTAATCCAAAAGCATTTTCAAAGGCAAAAGCAAAAGGCTTGATGCAATTGATTGACAGCACTGCTTCGGATATGGGAGTTAGAAATGTTTGGGATCCAAAAGAAAATATTCAAGGCGGAGCTAAATATTTATCCAAAATGTTTCGACAATATGACGGGAAAGTTGAATTAGCATTAGCAGCATATAATGCCGGTCCGGCAAATGTTGATAAACACAAGGGGATTCCGCCCTTTGACGAAACAAAAAACTATATCGCAAGAGTTATGTCATACATGAAATATTTGGAAAAACAAGATGAACAAAGTTAAACTGATAAAAATATTAGAAGAACAAAAAAGAAACCTTGTTGAATTAGTAGAGGTGTCATCAAGAAAGCAAAAGGCAATTGTTGTCAACAATAGACTTGCTCTGGAAGAATTGAATCATAAAGAAGAGATTGTCTTGAATAAATTGGAACGAAAGGAAGTTGAAAGGATTAATCAGATTCTTATTTTAAGCAATGAAACAGGGTTGGATATTCAGGAAGTTAATGTTAAAACAATCAAAGATTTTTATAGGGTACTTCGGGCAAACAGTTCGACTGAAGTATATGAACAAATTGAATCCTTGCGGGATGAAACAAAAAAACTTATTACAGAAGCCGGGATGATTAATAAACAAAATAATCTGCTTGTTAATCAAGCCGGAAGTTTAATCAAGCAAATGGTTAGTGTTTTATTTAAATCACAGAATAAGCCTCTATTGGATAGAAAAGCGTAATGGGAATCAGCAGAGTATTTGACATATCGAGAAGAAGTTTGGCAACATATCAAAAGGCAATTGATATTTCATCGCATAACATTGCCAATGCTTCTAATCCAAATTATACAAGACAGCGTGCAAGGATTTCGACTGAAATTCCGGAGAAAACTGCTCAGTTTATTTGGGGAACGGGAGTTAAACTGGATAATATTGACAGGGTGAAAGACGGACTAATTGAAGCACAATTAATTAATAATTCGCAGAGTTATTCACGTCATAACAAAGAATCTATATTGCTTGGACAAGTTGAGCAATTATTTTCCGAACCATCGAATCTTGGAATTTCAAACCTGTTGACGAACTTCATGAATTCGTGGAATGAGTTGTCTGTTACACCAAACTCAGTTTCTCTAAGAAACAATGTGATTTTTAATGCTCAGAATCTTGCCGATAAAGTGAAAAATGTAAATACTGATTTGGGTACCATTAAATATGACGTTTTTCATGAATTCAAAGAGCAAACAGACAGAGTAAATACTTTGCTTTCAGAAATAAATGAATTCAATAAGCAAATATTTTCATTCAAAGCATCCACTTCTTCGCCTAATGATTTGCTTGATGAAAGAGATGCACTCATCAATGAACTTAGCGGGATGGTAAATATCAAAGTCAATTACGATCAAAATAATATGGCTTCAGTAAGCATCGGTGGTGTATTTGCAGTGGATGGAAGTTTTGCGAATACTTTTGAAGCTCAAGTTGTGAATAATAAATTAACTTTAGTTTCAGCCAACAATCCAAATCCGATTGATTTGTCGGGCGGCGAACTATATTCACTGAGTGATGTTTATTCCAATAAAATTTCCGAATATCAAAGCGGAATTGATTCAATATTTAATAAGTTAGTTGAGAAGGTAAATGCATTGCATGAATCCGGATATTCACTTAATGATTCCACACAGACAGGCATTAAATTTTTCACTTCCTATTCCGGTGGTGAACTTGAAATAAACAGCAGCATTATAAGTGACCCGACACTTATTTCTGTTTCATCGGATGGGACTTCGGGAAATGGTGAAATAGCAAGACAGATTTCGGAAATCTCAAATGAAAGTGTACTGAACGGTCAAACCTTACTTGAAAACTATGCTTCGTTAGTTAGTAAAATTGGTAATGAAAAACTCACAAATGAAAAACTTGCTGAAGCAAATAAAATGGTAGTAGATAATCTGGAAATGCAGAAAGCTTCAATTTCATCAGTTTCAATTGATGAAGAAATGACAGAAATCATCAAGTTCCAACGTTCGTTTGATGCAAGTGCAAAATTGATTCAAATAGCAAATAATATGCTTGAACAAATTATGGGGTTGATATAAAATGAGAGTCTCGGATGTAATGATGGGGAAAAGTTTTTTGGCAAATCTTACCCAGATGAAAAATAATATCGATAAAGTAAATCGAGAAATTTACAGCGGCTCGAAAATTAATAAACCTTCGGATTCACCAACCGGAACTTCGAAATTGATAAAATTAAACGAAAGTATCTCTCAAAGCGAATCATTTCAAAAAAATGTTGCGTACAGTTTATCATTTATGAATGAAACAGTTTCTTCAATGGAAGAGATTGAAGGCGAAGTTGGAAATTTGGAGGCTCTTTTTGCTGAGATTAATAATGCTGCTAATCAACCATACTTAAAAAATTATGGTCAAAAAGTTGATCTGGCAATCGATTCATTATTGAATGCAGCTAACAGAAGTTATGACGGTAAATATCTTTTTGGGGGAACTGATTTTGACTCGAAACCATTTGATTTTAATGCTGATAAATCAGCAATAGAATTGCAGGTTTCCGCAATAGATGGTGAGCACAATGTTAAAATTGGTCCAAGTACGGTTCAAAAAGTCAATATATCGGGAGATGAACTTTTTGGTTCAATTGGAACTAATGATGTGTTTAATACATTGATAAGAATTAAAGATAAATTAAACAGTGGTGAAGTTCCCACTCAATCTGACATTGATTTAGTAAAAGATTTTCATTCGAATTTGCTGAACAAACTTTCATATGCGGGGAATATTCAAAGTTATTTGCAAAGTACCAGTGAGATGATAGATCAGCGGGTATTGAATATGAAAAATTTAGTTTCGATGGAAACTGATGTTGATATTGCTGAAGCTGCAATTAGTATGCAAAATCAAGAGTATATGCTTCAGGTTGCTTACAAAACTGCTTCTTCGATTCTGCCTAAATCTATTGTGGATTATTTATGATTAAAAAATATGGATCGATATTCGGATTATCGTTAGGTATATTGGCGATATTCGGTTCATTTCTTGTTGAAGGCGGAACTCTAAAAGCATTGTTTTTATTAGCTCCGATATTTATTGTTTTTGGAGGGACTTTTGCTGCAACGATTGTAAGTGTGGGGTTGGAAAATTTTTTAAAGATTTTCATTCTAATCAAAAAAGCATATTTCCCGCAGCGTTACAATTTGAAAAAATTAATTACTGATTTTTTTGTGTTATCCATAAAAGCTAGGAAAGATGGAATATTATCAGTAGAAAAAGATATTGAAAGTATCTCGTATCTTTTTCCCAAAAAGTTAGTTCGGTTTGTAATTGACGGAGCTGATTATGAAACTATCGAAAATATGGCGTTACTCGAAATAAAAGCAGCAGAGGAAAGACATACGGGGAATGCAAACTTATTTAGTAAAATGGGTGGTTATGCTCCAACAATGGGAATTTTAGGAACAGTAATGTCATTGATAATTACACTGGCTAATGCAGGTTCCGACCCGGAATTATTAATTAAAAACATAGCCACAGCATTTATTGCAACTCTGTGGGGTGTGTTGAGTGCAAATTTATTTTGGTTACCAATAGGCGATAGATTAAAAAAATGTCATCAAGAAGAAAAAAATATGATGGAACTCTCGTTAGAGGGAACACTGGCTTTGCAGAACGGAGAAATCCCTTCAGTCCTCAAAGCAAGAATGATCAGCATGCTTCCTCAAAAAGAGCAAGCAGCTCTTCTCGGTTCCTGATTTATTTTAAAGGCGAAAGCGAAGCGGTTGGGAATTCTGACAGGTATCTTATTACCTATTCAGACTTAATAACTTTATTGCTTGGACTTTTTATAATTCTTTATGCAATTTCAAATATTGATTTAACAAAATATCAGAAAATGATGACTGCAATGGGAAGTGTTTTTGGGAATTCCGGTGATATCCCAACTCTTAATGATACAAAAAGAGATGTCATTACAACAGCATCAGATAAATTGAAGGATGATTTGAATAGTGTTATCAAAAAATATCATTACGATAAATCTGTGACATTGGAAGAAAACGGAAGAGGAATTGTTCTGCACATATTGGATGATATATTGTTTCCATCAGGACAGGCAGAATTGAGTGAACAATCAAAATCAATATTGCACCAACTGGCATTGATACTTAGTGATTTGCCAAATGATATACGGATTGAAGGACACACGGACGATGTAAAGATAAATTCTGTCGTCTATCCATCTAATTGGCATTTGAGTGTTAACAGAGCTTTGAATACTGCATATTATCTTATGCAATCTGAATCTCTTTCTCCGGAAAAATTATCAATCGTCGGTTATTCGGAGTTCAAACCCTTGGCAGAAAATATTTCTGCAGAAGGCAGAGCAAAAAACAGAAGAGTTGACATAGTAATAATTAAATAAGTGAAGGATATGAAAATAAAAAATCAACAATTTGGCGAAATTGAATTCAATAAGAATTCTATTTTGAAATTTGAAAACGGAATCTTTGGTTTTGAAGAACTGAAGGAGTTTGTTCTTTTTGATTCAAAAGAAAAAATATTTCATTGGCTTTGTTCAATTAGCGAGCCTGAAATTATTTTCCCTTTGTTTTTGATGAAAGCAATTGATAAAGATTATCCGTCAGAGGGAAAGACTGAAGCCTTTGGAGTTGTTACTTTAAACTCTGATCCGACAAAAATCAGTATAAATTTGAAAGCACCGATTTATATTAATTCTCAAGACAAACAGGGAAAACAGGTGATTTTAGATAATTCAAAATATCCCGTAAAACATTATCTTTTCGTCGAAGAATAGGAGAAGGAACTCATGCTAATACTAAAAAGAAAAATCGGCGAGGAATTAAAAATTAACTCCAATATTGTTTTGAAAGTTTTATCGATTTCCGATAGTCAGGTTAAAATTGGAATCTCTGCACCGAATGATGTTCAAATATATCGTTCGGAATTATTGGACAAGGTGCGTACGAATATCATAGAAGCATCACAAAAAAGCAAAGAAGAATTAAAAAGTTTAAATAAATTAAAAGTTAATACGGTTGAGAAATAAAGATGAAAAAGGACGAAAAAATTTCCGTTCTTATAGTGGATGATTCGGATATTACCAAGCATTCATTGAAGCATTTCTTCGAAGAATATAATTTTGAAGTGATCACTTCAAATGATGGATTGGAAGGAATTCAAAGAGCAATTGAATATAAACCGAACATAATTTTTCTTGATTTAATGATGCCTAATCTTAACGGGATTAAAATGCTGCAGGTTATTAAAGTAATGAATGATTTGAAGCATATTCCCGTTGTAGTTGTAAGTGGCAACACAAATAAACAAAATGTTATGGCAGCCATTGAATCGGGTGCAGAAAAAGTGCTTTCCAAACCACTAAAAAAAGAAGTGATTATTAAATGTGTTAATGAAATTTTAGGCGAGGAAGTACTAAAAAAAATTGAGAAAGATTCGATAATTACTGAGCAGGAAAATGCTGAATTGCGGGAACAGTTAATAAAATTTTTTCTGAGGAGTTTTCCTGAAAAAAGAAAAGCTATTGTTGAATCGTTGGATTCACAAAACAGAGATTTGTTAAAAGTTGTTGTGCATGAAATTAAAGGTACGGGCGGAATGATTGGATATCCTGAGCTGACCGTACTAAGCAGCAGAATAATGAATAAGTTAAATAATCCCAATGTTGACTGGGAATATATTCGATTTGAAATTAATGAACTGTTTAATATTATAAATAAAGTTGAATTTCCCAAAGAGGAGAATATTTTCTGATGTTTGTTATAATTGGTCTCATCGTCGTAATAGTTGCAGTTTTGCTGGGTTACATAATGGGTCACGGCAATGTGATCCTTCTAATTCAGCCGGCTGAATATATTACAATTATCGGTGCAGCTCTTGGAAGTCTTGTGGTTGCCAGTTCACCATCTATGTTAAAAAAGATAGTTGCCGGAATTGTAGGTGCGATTAAATCGAACCATGTTCATAAACACGATTATCTTGAAATATTAAAATCATTTAATGATTTGTTTTTGGAGGCACAGCGAGATGGACTTTTATCAATCGAATCCCACATCGAAAAACCGGAAGAAAGTAAAATATTGAACAGAAATGCAAAATTTATCGGCGATAAATTTGTGACCGATTTTTTCTGTGACTCAATGAAAATATTACTTACTGGTTCGGTTCCTCCACATGAACTGGAAAACCTTATCGATACAGAAATTGAATCTTATGAACTTGAATATAAACCGGTAGCCGGAGCGGTTTCTAAAGTTGGTGATGCATTCCCCGGATTAGGTATTGTTGCGGCAGTTATGGGGATTATCATTACGATGTCAAAAGTTGATGAAGGTGCAGCAGCAGTTGGAATGCACGTTGCGGCTGCTCTGGTTGGTACTTTCCTCGGTGTACTTATGTCCTATGGAATTGTTGGACCAATAGCTTCTAAAATGGAACACGATATTGAAAACAGAGTCAGATATCTTCACACAATTAAAGCTGCAATCGTTGCTTATGCAAAAGGGAATCCGCCGATTATAGCAGTTGAAATTGCCCGTAGAACAATTTTTTCAGATGAACGACCATCTTTTGCAGAACTTGAAGGTCACATGCGAAATAAAACCGGTGCGTAATGGCTGATAACGATAAACCAATCATATTTAAGAAAGTTAAAAAAGGCGGTGAAGGACATCACGGCGGTGCATGGAAAGTTGCTTATGCCGATTTTGTTACTGCGATGATGGCTTTGTTTATTGTTTTGTGGGTGTTAAATCAAAGTGAAGACGTAAAAAAAGCCGTTTCAAATTATTTTAAAGATCCAACAGGATATTCCCAATATGGTAAGAACATAATTATCGGTCAGAGTAGTGGTTTTATGCCCAAAAAAGGAACTGACCTTCATACCGGTAAAGGTAAATCAAAAGAGGAGCAGAAGAAAAAATTTGAGGAAATGAAGGAACAAATCAAAAAGGAATTGAGCAAAAACAAAGTTTTTACAGATATTGAAAATAAAATAAAGTTCGAAATTGTTAATGAAGGATTAAGAATTGAAATGCTTGAAACTGAGGACAACTTCTTTTTTGATATTGGAAGCTCAAGATTAAATATAAAGGCTATTGAAGTATTAAAGAAAATTGCAAAGCAAATTTCCTCTCTTCCTAATCTGATTGTTGTTGAGGGTCATACTGATGCAAGACCGTTTGCTGCGGGTAACGAGAGTTATACAAATTATGAACTTAGTGCCGATAGAGCAAATTCGGCGAGGCGTGTTTTGATTGAAAATAATATAAGTACAGATAAAATTGATGAGATCAGAGGATATGCTGATAAACGATTGCGTGATTCTGAAAATCCTTTTAGTCTTGTAAACAGAAGAATTAGTATTGTATTAAAATATATGAAGTGATATGGAAAAACATATTATTGTTTTAGAAGATGATCCATTTTTGAAAGAGTTTTATAATCTTGTTTTTCGTAAATTAGCAGCAAAGATTACGATTCTTGAGGATGGTGACAAGTTTTATAATATTTTACAAACGGAATCTGTATCATTAGTTTTGATGGATATCAATCTCAGGAATACATATTTTATGAGTAGAAAGGTTGATGGAATATTCTTGTCAAAATTAGTGAAGAATGATCCAAAGTTAAACTTTATTCCCATTGTGTTAGTTACAGCGTATACCTTAAATAAAACAAACTCAAACATGTTTTTTGAAAGCAAAGCGAACGATTATTTTGTTAAACCAATTACTGATATAAATCTTTTTTTAACTAAAATAAAATCCTTAATGGAAGAGTCATGGATAAAGACCGTATCTTAATTGTTGAAGATGAACCTGATACTTTATTTATTCTTTCAAAGTTATTACAGAAGAATAATTATGATGTAAGTGCTGCAAAAAACGGAAAAGTGGCACTTGAAATGCTTGAAACGTTTAAACCTCTTGTGGTTTTAGCTGATTGGACTATGCCGGAATTAGATGGACTCGAACTTTGCAGAAGAATGAAATCGAGTGATGATTATAAGTTGATTTATTATATAATTTTGACTGCCCGTTCTTCTGTTAATGATAGAATAAAAGGGTTAGATGTTGGTGCAGATGATTTTCTAATCAAACCTACTGACAATCAGGAACTTTTGGCAAGAATCCGTTCCGGTGTCAGAATTAACAAGCTGCAAAATGAATTAAAAAATATTGAGCATTCAAAAGCGTTGATTGAAATGGCTTGCACCTTAGGGCATAAAATGAATAATCCTCTCAGCAGTTTAATTTTCTCATTCAGTCACATTGAGGAAGAAGTTAGAAAATCCAAACGACAAGACTTGGATGAAGATCTTCTGGTTGTTAATGAATCAATTGCCAGAATTCGTTCTCTGATCGAAGATTTACTGAAACTTAAAGACCCGCGGCTGACAGATTACTCGAATGACAGCAAAATGTTAAAGCTCGATTAATAAAATTTTCCACAGACCCTAAAAAAAATTCCAATTCTTTCGATAATAGATTGGAGAATTAGGTATGTTAGAAAAAATAGCAGACATAAGATTCAATAATCAAATGAGTGAGAATAAAAACGGGTATAAATCAAACCGTGGAAATTCTTCGTCATCATCTTCTAAATCAAATAAATTCGATACGATTAATATTTCTCCTGCATTTCATTTCTTTTCAAAAATGAATGCTAAAATCTTGAATATATTTAACAATACATCAAATAGGTATGAACTGGTATTTGAACTGAATGAAATTATATTTGATTTGCTAATTGATCTCCCACATCTCTTTGAGAAAAACGAGATACGAGTTAAGTTGAAATCTAATGAAAGTGAAAAATCGTTGACCAGTGTTTTTCTGAAAATTTATGTTGATCAAAATTCAAATATCGATGGAATTCAAACTCAAAATATTCAAAAGCTTTTTCAAAAAATTTCGGAGACGGGTTTGAAAACAGAGTTGACTGTAGTCGATTCAAACCTGCTCAGTTTTTTATTGGATGGAATTGAAAGTGAAATTGTTTCCGAGTTGAAATCGGTTGCTAAACTCGGGTTGCATTTTATCGAGAAATTATTTGAAATAAAAATATTTGAAAAAATAGAAAGCAAAAAAACTGACTATAAAAATGTTCAGATTCAATTAATAAAATCAAGTGATTTTATAAGGCTTCAATCAAGTGAATGATTATTCTTATGCATTAAAATATAATGACAAAAGATCTAAACTGAATGATGGAAAACTTTGGTTTGTAGTTGATTCCTACGGGAAAATATATTACTCAAATGAAACAGGTCAGAAAGAAATTAATCTTTCCGAAGGAGACAATATTTTTTCGCTTAGCTGCGAACCATCGTTTGAAGTAGTATTCCAAAACCTCATAATTAATAAAATTCAGAATTTCAATTTTGATGTTTTGCTCGAACACGAAAATAATTTTAGCAGCTATACCGCAGAAATTGAAGCTACTCCAATCGCAGGTTTGGATATTTATGTTGTGATTTTTTCTTCGCCTTTTGAAAATTCCGAATTAGAAAACCGGATTAATAATCTTCATTTCGCACTGGAATACGGGAATGTTCCGATATTAATTACTGATACGAAGGGAAAAATTACATATGCAACAAAATCTTTCGAGCGTCTTCTTGAGCTTGAAATTGATGCTATCTATAATAATTCGTTAGCTTCTGTTCTCTCTTTGAATCTTGGAAGTCAAGAAATTATTGAACTGCAGACGGCAATATTATTGGGAAAAAGCTGGAACAGTAGTATATCATTAAAAAACAAAGAAAACGAAAGTTCAACATTTGATTTGCGTCTAAAACCTGTGATCATAAACGGTTTAGAAAAAAGAAGCTTCATTTTTACTGCTCATGATGTTAGCTACTATGTGCAAAAAAACCGCATGATCAAAAAACTATCTGAGAAGCAAAGAAATATTATTAATAATATTTCAGACCTTGTTTTAATTCTCAAACTGGTGGATGATAAAATTGAATTTGAAGACGCTAACGATAAGTATTTTCAGGTATTCGGAATAAATAGCTCCGTTAGAAAAGAAAAAAAAGTCAGTGAATGCATCGAGGAAAAACTGATTGATAAAATGTGGACTTCAATAAATATTCTAAAGAAGAACAATTTAAAAAGTGTAGAATTTGATTATGAAAGTCCCGAAGAAAGACATTATGCCTCGCGAATCACACTAATGCCGGGCGAAAAAATTAACGAAGAATTATTAATAATCAGTTTAAAAGATATTACCGAAAGAATATTGCAGGAAGATCAGATAAAAGCTGCATACAAAAAAGAAATGCAGATGAATAGATTAAAAACCACTTTTCTTCAAAACATGTCGCACGAACTTCGGACACCTGCAACGGCTGTTATTGGCTATTCTGAGATTATCAAAGAATGCATTGAGACAAAAGATTTTGAAGCAGTTGGCGAAATCACGGCGGCACTTGAAAATGTAGTTCAGCGAATGATTAATTTATTCTCAAAGATTCTTGAAATTTCTGAGCTTGAATCAAATGAATCAGAATTTGAAAATGTAAAAATGAATTGCAATAAAATTCTTCTTTCAGTTTATTCACAAAAGAAAAATGAATCCGATAAAAAAGGACTGGATTTTAATTTAACCCTTGGGAATTTTTACGATCTGATTGAGGTTGATTGGAATAAACTTGAAAAGGCTTTGTTCTATCTGGTAGATAACGCGATAAAATTTACCGATGTCGGCAAGGTTGAGTTTGCTTCGAGAAAAACAAAAAACACAGTGCAGATTGAAATTTCCGATACCGGTTGCGGAATGAACCAAAAAACAATTGACTGGTTGCTTGAACCATTTGTGCAGGAAAATCCTGATGGACACACACGTGAATATGAAGGTGCCGGATTAGGCTTGACGATTGCATATAGATATATCAAACTTATGAATGGAAAATTCTTTATCACAAGTGAAAAGAATATAGGCACAAATATTCTAATTGAATTTCCAATTACGACTAATTAACCGCTTTCTCAATATTTTCATTTGTGCCTGAATTCCCTTTTCTAAAAATTTGGAACTTGAGAGTTACTTTCGTACCTGAATTCTTTTTGCTTTTCAAATCGAAACCAATATTATTTAAGTCACAATATTTTTTGGTCAAACTCAATCCAAGCCCGTTTCCATCGTACTTTCGTCGGACTCCTTCATCTTCCTGTGTAAATGCTTGAAAAATTCTATTCAAATATTCTTTTGAAATACCAACGCCTGTATCAACAACTTCGAAAATTAAATCGCCGGCTTCAGAATTAAAAATTGAGATTTTAACGCTGCCTCCGTCTGTGAATTTTATGGCATTGTTAATAATGTTATCGACTATTTGATTAAGCATAAATTCATCAGCCAAGATTGAGTCGCATTGGCTCTGATTTGTGTATTCAAATTTAATATTCTTTTCCTTCGCATAATTTTTATTCTTATCAAAAATTGAATAAAAAATATCCGAAAAAAAATCCAATTCCTGTGGATTAAACCTGAATGTGTTTGTCAATATTTCTGACATGTTCAACATCAGATCAACTGTTCTAATTACTCTGTCTCCGCCTCTGTTTATTACTTCAAACCCGGTCATTAAATCTGCAGGAATATGTTCTTTGAGGTCTTCTCTTATCATACTTGCAAAACTTAAAATCGCACTTAATGGAGTTCTGATTTCGTGGGAAACCTGATTAAGAAAAATTTCTTTCATTTGCGAAGTCATATTCTGCGACTGAATCAGTTCGTTTTTTAATTTTTCTTTCTCAGTTCTGAACTTCGAATTAAGTTGTTCGAAAATGATTTTTGTGGTATCTATTTTTACAAATGAATGAGTATCATCAAACTTTTGGATCGATATCTTTATCTTGTCACTATAATCAAAATGGTTTATTAATTTACAATCAAATGAAAAGTTTTCATGTTTGTCATTCAGATTTGATATCAGAAAATTTGTAAGTTCCAATTTATTTTCTGAGAAATCAGCAAGAAAAGTTGCAAAATATTTTTCGGATATTTCAGAAGAATCCAGTTGAAAAAATTCATTTGCAGCGGAATTAATGAACTTAATTCTTCCTTTCTCCAGAATGATAACTGGTTCACTAAAAAAATCTATTATTTTTAAAATATCAAAAAAATTCATTTAAGTTAAATTTATTATCTCTTTTTATTAAAACAAACCTTTATGTATAATTTATTGGAATAAAATTAAAAACATTAAGAAGCAGTTGAAGATTTATAAACAAATGAGCAATATTATTACGCTATAAAATTGGCAAAGTAAAAATAAATTTGCTCCCTTTTCCTTGTTTGCTTTCAACCCAAATATTCCCATTGTTTTTTTCAATAAATTCCTTACATAGAATTAATCCGAGTCCTGTACCATCTTCATTTTTCGTGCCTGGAGTTGAATAGTTCCGATCCAAAGAAAAAATATTTGACAGCAATGATTCTTCTATCCCGATTCCATTATCCTCTATAACAATTTTAACCTGAACATCACCAATTTCACTGGATAGTGAAACAAGCCCTTCTTCGTTAGTGAATTTTATTGCATTAGTCAAAAGATTACGGATAACGGTTTTAATCATTTCTCGATCTGCAAAAACATGGAGATTAGCGGGGACAAGATTCTGGACAGTGATTTTTTTTGAGAGCGATGCAGTTGAAGTAAGTGTTAATATTTCTTCAATTATTGTGTATATATCAAATTTTGATGGCTCAATTTTTAATCTGCCGGTTTGAGAACGAGACCACTGCAGAAGGTTTTCGAGCAATTGATAAGCACTCTTTGATGTTTTTCTCAACTGACTTATGTATTCAAGAATTTCCTCGTCTTTCATCTCATAATAATCTTCCAATAATGCTTCAGTCAATCCGAGTAAAGTTATAAACGGATTTTTTAAGTCGTGGGCAATGATTGAGAAAAATTTATCTTTTGAAGAATTGATCTTTTTTAATTCATCAGCATATTCCTCAAGTTTTCTTTCGGCCATTTTTCGGGCTTGAATATTAATTATACAGCCGATAATCCCGACTACTTTATTGTCATAATTTTTAAAATTAGCCTGATGAAAAATCGTTTCAATTTTGTTATTACCATTGACGTTTAACAACGCTTCAAATGTCTGAATTCCATCACTGTTTTGTAAAATTTTATTCTGGTTGCTCAAAATCTCGCATAACTCAGGATTGAATAAATCCATGCTTTTTTTGCCAACAATTTCTGCTCTGCTTTTATTTATCAATCGGCAAAAATCATCATTGCACCCTTGAAATACTTGGTTCTGATCCTGATAATAAACTGCGATCGGCAGAGTATTCACCAAAACTTCGAGGAATTTCAAATTATCACCCAAAGCGTTTTCTGCTTCTTTTTGTTTTGTAATATCCGTCAGGATGCAAAAAATACCTGTGATTTCAGAATTTTTGTTTTTCAAAGGAATTTTAGTAATTAAGGCATAAGTAATTGAATTATCAAACCATTGCTCAATCTGTTCGGTCTCAATAATTGGTTTTGAGTTTTTTATTATTTCAAGTTCACTGTTTTTAACTATATCGTAATAATTTTTACTAAAAAATGCCTCATCAGTTTTGCCAATAATTTCATCCTGATTACTTATTCCAAATCTTTTTAAAGTTGATTTGTTTGCAAGAATATATCGCAAACCGGCATCTTTTATATAAACTGCTTGCGGGAAAAAATTTAACATTGGAATAATTGATTTTTCCGCAAAATCAAAATTTATACTGTCAATATTTAACAAATCCACGTTAGGGAGTGAACCTGAAATATTTTTTGAGTCACTCGTTTTATTTTTCATATTATTTTATCTCAATTACTGGTAAAAATTAGTAAATACTTTTTAAATGTGCATAAAAATATCCAGTTAATTATAAACTTTTTTCATCTTTATCCGATAATAAAAGAAAAGTTTTTATTAATTAGCACTTTGGAAGAAAATATGGAAACAGCGATTGTAAACAAAAATGAAAATGATGAAATCCTCCAATTAGTAAGCTTTAAAATCGGTTCGGAAGAATTTGGAGTGGATATTCTTAAAGTTCAGGAAATAAACAGAATGCTACAAATTACCAAAGTTCCCAACACGCCGGACTTTATTGAAGGTGTTATTAACCTTCGTGGACGGGTTATTCCTGTAATTGATTTAAGAGTTAAACTCAATATGACCAAAAAGGAGCATGATAAGCAAACCAGGATTATCGTTGTTGAACTTGAAGATAAAACAGTTGGATTTTTAGTGGACGAAGTAAGTGAAGTATTGAGAATTCCAAAATCGATTACAGAAGCTCCACCTGAATTAGTTGCAAATGTAAATTCAGAATATATAACTGCGGTTGGTAAACTCGAAGATCGTTTAATTATTCTTCTTGATCTGGAAAAAGCACTCACACTTCAAGAAAAAGCAGAGTTAGAAGTAGTATAAATCTACATTTTGAAAAATGTTTTTATTTTGTGAATCATCTCTTTCACAAAAGAAGATGATTGTTTATCATATTCATCTTGCATCATAATATTTTTAAACTTGCGTTCAGCAATTGTTTTTCCCAATTCTTCCACCAATTCGGATCGCGACTGCAATATTCCCTGAAGTATGTCTTTTGTAATTTCATACACCAAAGATTCTGAAACAGTTACAACATCAGCCGATCTGTGCTCGCCGGTCAATAAAGACATTTCCCCAAAGAAACTACCCGGAGTAAGTTGAGCTACTTTAATTCTTTTTTTATCTTCATTTGTAATAAAAACATCAAGCAAACCTTCAACTAAAATAAACATTGAATCACCTGAATCTCCTTCGGTAATTATTTTAGAATTCTTTGTAAATAGTTTTTGTCTTAATGATTTATTAATTGATAAGATTTCTTCTGGTGTCAGCACCTTGAATAATTCAAGATTGAATAAAATATCTCTGCTTGGCTCGGCAGTTTTTTTCTCAAATTCATTTTTATCAACATTAATAGTGTAATTAATGGATTTTGTATAGTTGAGGTTAATTCCGACTTTAGAAAAATGCATATAAAGATTTTTATTCAAGATGTCATTTGCCTCATCCGGAGTAAGTTGTTTGAAAGGCAGAATCCAATATTTGATTTTATATTCAGTAGTATAATCATGAAATCGTTGAACGAAAACTTTTGGCTCCGGTTCTTTCAGGAAACCATCATTATTCAGAGTTTGCATTACGGCAGCAAAAATAATTCTTTTAGCGCGTTCCGGATCAACATCCGAACTTATTAAAATTTTATTATCAAACTTTATCCCATTGACTTTTGAATAATTTATCAATTGATAAGCTTCGAGGGCTGACTTTGCATATGAAATATAAAGATTGCTCTCAGTTTTAATTTGCATCGTTTTGCGTTTAATATCAACAACTTCTCCAATAATGCTATTATTTGATCGTAAATCTTTAATCTCAATCCAATCGCCAACCGAATAAGGTTTGCTTAATGATAATTTTTTGCCGGAAAAACTCGGGAAGATATTTTTGAAGATCAACATTATGATAAATGAAAGGATGAAAATAGTTATGTAAAATGAAAATCCGCGAAGATGAAGTACAGTTAAAAACCAGCCAACAGTTGCAATACCGCAAAGAGTGGAATGAACAAGATTAATTAGAAATGTACTATCTTTTTTGGTCCCTTCTAGTGGTTGCTTTATGAAAACATCAACAAGGTTTACAATAAATAAATAACCTAAAGTCCATGCAATTATGCCTACAAAATAGTAAAAATACAGTTTGATTAATTCCCACAATCCTGAAAAAGTATCCAAATTTGCTTCCTTTGGAGAAACACTTTCTTGAAGTGAAAACAGTAAAATAAGACTGAGCACAAAATAAAAACCAAATCTTAATATTTTAGTTTTGTTGCTTTGCATAGTTCCCTCAAAATAACTTAAGTTTTCAGTTGTAATTTACCTATTAATCAACAAGTATTGCAAGCGGTAAAAGGTAAAAGCATTTAAATTTTTCTGCGGAGACAGTATTAAAGATATTCCAAAGAAGTAAATAATTATTGTATTATTGTTCAATCATCAAGTAGTAAGAAATATTAAGAATGAATTGCTTCAATTTTCTCAATCCTTTTTGCTCTTTTGAATACTTCCATGAATACTGAGCAATTATTTTCATTTCAGGCAGGAATTCCAAAACTTTTTTTACTTCTTCTGAATTTTCATTCTTTTGTTTGTTTAAAAGTCTGTTAAATAATTTATAAACGTTTGGTGAAAGGAAAAAATACCAAATTATTATTATCAATATAGCTCTGATGAACATAATTAAAATATCGCTGAAATATTCTTTGTTTGAATAAGAAATAAGAAGCATAAAAACAAAAAAAACGAATAGAAAAATTTTGAAGGATTTTACAATGGACTTTTTTTTGCTCGGATTTAATATTAATGCATCCGAGGGTTGAGTTGCAATTGGCGGAAGGTCCAAAATATTTACATTGTTCGTTATCCAATCGGGTATTCTAACGGCGATATAGCCGGTAACAACTGCGCCAAGAATATGTAAATAAAAATAAATCCCGATAATTATTATGAATAAATAATGATCCAGAAAAACCGAGCTTATTTGAAAGAGAGAAAGGACATATTTTCCAAAAAGATTAATCGAATCCCAAAAAGTATTTCCGAGGACTAATGTTAATGTGAACACCATTTGAAATGCTGAAAAAATCATTGAAATAAATGCTAATAAATATATACCAAGGTTGAAATGCTTTTTGGATAGTATAAAGTATCCAAGTAATCCCTGGATTAAGACTGCAAGATGTGCAAAGATTGGAACATGCGGGCTAATCATGGCTTTGATGATTACGACTATGAAAGTCGCTTTAATAATCTCACGTTTGCTTTCAGAAAAATAAAAAATCATTGATATAAAAATTATTGCCGCACCCCCGATAAAAAGTCCTGTTAAAGGAATTTTTAAAGCATGCAATAATCCTCCAAATGCAACCTCGCTAAAAGCCCAGAGTGTTGTTAATTTCCGTGTAATAATTTTAGGATTTTCTAATTCCATTTGATCCATTGTTTTTTTTAATAAACTTTAACTTAACCTGTGACTAAAAAATTGCAATCGAAAAAGAATAGCATTCTAATATGATAAACTGGCAATGATTCAAGGCAGCAAATTATTATTTATTTTCAAAAAGTGACGGTAAAGATAACTTAATACAGCGATAAAATAAATTAAATTTAATTTGAATTTTTTACAAAAAAAATCCTTGCATTTAAAAAGGAATTTATTATTTTTACACTGTCTTCTCTAAAAACATTCCAGAGCAATTCTGGAAAATAGCCCTCGAAGTGCCGTGAGCCTTGCCCTCTCACGGCGCTTATTTTTTAAACAATCCTTTAAACAAATCTGTTTTTTTTCGATAGTAAATAAGAATTGAAAACAACAGGAAGAATATGGATTTTTCTTTATTAAACAACCTTGTAAATGTAATTCCGTTTCCGGCATATATAAAAAATGAAGATGGAAAGTACATTTATTCCAATCCGAATTTTTCAAGGTTGTTGTATGGAAAGGAACCTGAAGAATTAGTCAATAAATCCCCGCTCGAGTTGGATTCTAATTTTTCTGCAGAACAAATTGAGATTTTTCTGCAAGCGGATAAAAAAGTGCTCAAAACTGAAATTGAAGAGCGAATAGAATCAACTTTAAAATGTGCTGATGAAAAATATCACACATTCCACGTAATTAAAACGATACAAAAGCATAATTCCAAACAATACATTTTAGGTTTAATGATCGATCTGACTCAAAATAAAAAAATTGAAAAAGAATTAGAACTCGAGCAAACTTTGCTTAATATTTTTCTCGAAAATATTTGCGATTCTGTAAAGTTTAAAGACAGATTTGGCAACTACTTAAAAATAAATAATGCAGAAGCAAGGCTATTAAAACTCGCTATTCCCGAATTAGGCGTTGGCAAAAATGACAAAGATTTTTTTAGTGATCGACATTTTAGGGAATTCAAAAAATATGATGCTGAAGTTCTTGAATCAAAAAAATCAAAAGTGATTGAAAAATTGATTTCCTTTCCTGGGAACAATGAAAAATTAATGAGGACAACAAAAATTCCTTTGATAAGTAACAAAGGTAGTGTTTACGGTGTTTGTGAAATATCAAAGGATATCACGCAACAGAAAGAAGAGGAATCTAAGCGAAACTATCTGAATCTTTTCGAAAAAGTTATTTCTAAAGTGTCAAACTACTTTATTAAAAATGGTCCAGATAAGTTTTTTGAAGCGATGGAATTATCAGTCCGGGATTTATCCGATTACTTCTATGCACAACGAGGGTATACGTATGTTTTAGATAATGATGAATTTGAATGCAAATCATTTTATGAATGGGGAAATGTTCAGGATATGCCTGACTTTAATATTACTTTTTACCATGATTGGTATGAAAGATTATCAAAACATGAAATTGTTTTTGATGAACAAAATTCTTTTGAAAATAGCAGTGGTAAAGAAAAGGAAATGTTTGATGAGCAAAAATTATCTCACATTATTATTCTTCCTCTTATAAATTATTCTGTACTTGATGGCTATATTGTATTTGAATGTACTAAATCCAAAACTCTGTGGTTGAAGAATCATAGTTCTATCTTATTTGTGCTTTCCGAATTGATAAGTAATGCATTTCGTAATTATGAAATCGAAAAATATCGTCAGGAAGTCGAAGACGAAATGAGAAAGATGATGCGTGCGGTTGATCAAAGTGCAAATATGGTTTTTATAACGGACAGGAAAGCAAATATCGAATATATAAATCCAAAATATACCGAGATATCAGGGTTTTCCTTTGAAGATGTTATTGGGAAAAAGCCAATAATTCTTCAAGAAACAAATCAAGCAAATATTAAAACAAAAGAAATATGGAAAACAATTATCAGCGGTAAAGAATGGAGCGGAAAAATTCAAAATAAATCCAAGCAAGGAAATATTTATTGGGTGAACCTTACACTTTCACCAATCAAAAGCCTAAAAGGAGAGATTACGAATTTCCTTGGGATTATGGAAGATATCACAGAAAAAATGATAGCTGAAAATCGAAACGCAGTATCTCAAAAACTCGAATCAATCGGGCAACTTGCAGCCGGAATCGCACATGAAATTAATACTCCTATGCAATATATCGGTGATAATACTTCATTTCTCAAAGATGCATTTGCTTCACTTTCAGAGTTTGTCAATTCACTCGAAAATCTTATCTGTCAAAGTTCTCCTTATGAAGAAAAAGTGTTAAAAGATAAAATTGATGAATTAAAGATAAAGATGGATATGGAATTTATTATTTCTGAAATTCCCCGCTCAATCGAACAATCACAAACAGGAATTGAGCGTGTGACAAAAATTGTAAGAGCGATGAAAGATTTTTCTCATCCGGGGGCGAAAGAAAAATCGTATTATGATATTAATCATGGAATTCAGGTTACAATTACAATTTCAAAAAACGAATGGAAATATGTTGCTGATGTGGATTTTCAACCTGCAACAAACCTGCCAGATATTTACTGTCTTCAGGATGAATTGAATCAGGTAATATTGAATATGATTATTAATTCATCTCATGCAATAGAGGAGAAAGGTACAGAAAGCAGTGGCAAAAAAGGTTTAATCCAAATAGTGACGCAGCGGGAAAATGATTTTGCTGTCATTAAAATATTGGACAATGGAAAGGGAATTAAACCGGAAAATATTTCAAAAATATTTGATCCATTCTTTACAACAAAACAAGTCGGGAAAGGAACTGGACAGGGGCTTGCAATCTCACATGATATTATAGTCAATAAACATGGAGGGCAAATTAATGTCGAATCAAAATATGGATACGGAACAACGTTTATAATTAAAATACCGATATATAATAATGATGAACTCAAAGCTTAATATTTTATTTGTTGATGATGAAGTTCGTTTAATTAATGGACTAAGGAGAATGCTTTTCAGGCAGCGTGATAGCTGGGAAATGTATTTTGCGCTAAGCGGATTCGAGGCTCTGGATATTCTTTCCAAAAATTCTATTGATATACTTATCACAGATATGCGGATGCCTCAGATGGATGGAGCTGAGTTACTTGTAAAAATTGTTGAAAAATATCCGGGTGTAATAAGAATAATATTGTCTGGTCATTCAGATGAAGAATTGATTTTGAAATCAGTAAGAACAGCACATCAGTTTATAGCCAAACCTGTGAGTGCGGAAATATTGGTTAATTCCATTAACCGTGCAATGCAATTACAGGGCTTTCTGTCAAATAAGAATATTGCTGATGTAATAAACGGAATAGAAGAATTGCCAAGTATCCCTGCGATTTATCTGAAACTTGAACAGGAATTAAATTCACAGAATGTTTCTCTTTCGAAAGTGGGCGAACTTATTTCTGAAGATGTAAGTATTTCCGCAAAGATTTTACAGATTGTTAATTCAGCATTCTTTGGATTGGCAAAAGAAACCGCAGATGTTATCAGTGCTGTAAATATTCTTGGAACAAATATTATCAGGTCAATTTTAATTACACTCAAATTTCAGAATTTTGTAACAGACAAAGAAGCGAAATATTTTTCATTGGAAAAACTTTGGAATCATTCGCAGAAAGTTGCAAGGATTGCTCAGCAGGTTTATAATAAATTTGGCGACAAAACTTTCTCTCAAAAAGAAGTATATGCAGCCGGACTTTTGCATGATATTGGAAAAATTGTTTTGCTCAGACATCCAAATTATATTGAGGAAGTAATTAAAAAGAATCCTGAAAATCTTTCTGAAGTTGAGACTCAATTGTTTAACGTTTCACATGCAGAAATCGGTGCGTATTTACTGGGGATTTGGAATTTGCCGGTTCATCTTGTTGAGGCTGTTGCTAATCATCACAACGCAGAAAAATTTGACAAAGTAGATCTTGCCTGTTCTGTTTATCTGGCAAATAATTTATCAAAAGATAAGATGGATTTTACTCTTCCGACTCGGGCAGGCATTTCTCAGGAAAGCTGGCTAAATTTTTATGAAAGTATAAAAGACTAAAATATTTCAATAAAATATTCTATATTACTATTAAGAGGAAATATGCTTATTAGCTTTGAAATCAGAGGTTTTAATTAATATGAAGAAAAAGTCCGATACATTGAACCCGGTTAAAGGTGAAGTTTCAAAAAACTTCGCTGAATCTTTGTTCAAAGTGTTTTGGGAAAATTCAACTTCAGGAATGCGGCTTATTGATAAGAACGGAATAATTATAAATGTTAATTCTTCTTTCTGCAGGCTGTTTGAAAAATTAAAAGAAGAATTGATTGGAAAGCATTTTTCTTTGTGCTATACTGAATCTCAAAGAAATTCAATTGAAACATCTTATGCAAAACGTTTTAATGAACGAATTATTGAACCGCTTTTAGAACGCAAAATAAAATTATGGAACGGAAAAGAAATTTGGTTTGAATTGTCAAATTCTTTTATCGAATCTGAAGACGGGAATGTTTTTCTTGCATCAATTTTCCGTGATATTACGGTTCGGAAAAATAACATGCAGAAAATCATTGAGCTTAATAACAAGAATGAAGCTCTTCTTAAAACTGCAATTGACGGAATTCATATTCTTGATCTTAATGGAAATTTAGTTGAATTCAATCAATCCTTTATTGAACATATTGGTTATACGGCAGATGAAGCAAAATTTCTTAATGTTGTTGATTGGGATGTGAGTTATTCAAGAGAAGAATTATTAAGTATTATTCAAAGTCTCAAAACTACAAGTAAAGTTTTCGAATCAAGGCATAAACTTAAGTCCGGAGAAATTCGTGATGTAGAAATAAGTGCTTCCGGTGTCACGATAGATGAAAAATGTTTTATATTCTGTTCTTGCAGAGATATTACAGAAAGAAAAATCGCTGAAGAATTTATCAAGGAAAGCGAAGAAAGATTTAGAAGCATATTTATTGATAATCCGGTAATTATGATGATTATCCATCCCGAAACAGGAAAAATTATAGATGTTAATCAGGCGGCTTGCAGATTTTATGGTTTTTCTCATGATGAGTTTATTACGACAATTTACAGCTATGATTTGAACGTTTCTTCAAAGCAGGATGAATTCCGTGAACTTTGGTTATCGAAAAACCGAAAGAGAAAACTGTTTCAAATAAAACACAGACTGAAAGATGGGATGATTAAAGATGTGGAAATTTATTCGGGACCGATTTCTATTCGCAATAAGAAGTTAATTCTTTCCGTTATAAATGATGTTACAGAAAGAACGATTGCCGAGGAAAATGTGATGAGGTTTTCGAGAATAATTGAGCAAACGCCTGTTTCGGTAATAGTTACAGATACGAACGGAGTTATTCAATATGTTAATCCGTTTTTTACACAGTTGACTGGTTACTCCGCAAACGAAATGATTGGGAATAAAACCAGCATCTTAAAATCCGGTTTAACAAAAGAAGAAGTCTATAATGAATTATGGTCAAAAATTACTGTAGGAAAAGACTGGGTTGGAGAATTTATAAATAAGAAAAAGAGCGGTGATTTATTCTGGGAAAAAGCAATTATTTCTCCGATTGCAGATGAGAAAGGGCAAATAATAAATTTTGTTGCAATTAAAGAAGATATATCAGAATTAAAGCAAATGATGGATGACTTGAAGTTTGCTAAAGAAGATGCAGAAAAATCTGACAAATTAAAATCAGAATTTCTAGCGCAAATTTCTCATGAAATCCGAACACCCATTAACGTAATTATTAACTTTATAAATTTTTTGAAAGAGGGAATAAAAATTCCTGAAAATGAAGATTCTATTATTGCATATTCAAGCATTGATTCTGCTAGCAAGCGGATTATTAGAACAATAGACTTAATATTAAATATGTCAGAACTGCAAGTTGGGTCTTATAATGTCAGGATGAAATTAATCAACATTTACAGCGATGTTCTTCAGCATCTATATTTTGAATTCGATCAATTGGCTAAGGATAAGGGGCTAAAATTAAAAGTCCTTCAAAATACAGATGAACTAATGGTCTTTGCTGACGAGTACAGTGTATCGCAAGTTTTTTCTAATCTTATTGATAATGCAGTAAAATATACAAGTTCAGGTTTGGTTGAAATCATTATTGAACGAGATGAGGCAGATAAATTAGTGGTGAAAGTTATAGACAGCGGAATAGGAATTTCTGAAGAATATATTAAGGATTTATTTAAACCATTTTCACAGGAGCAGCAAGGTTATACAAGAAAATATGAGGGTAATGGACTTGGGTTAGCACTTGTGAAAAAATACTGCACTTTGAATAATGCAGAAATAAAAGTTGAAAGTAGAAAAGGCGAAGGCTCAACTTTCACTGTTATTTTTAATTAGGAGGAGAAATGGAGAAACCTAAACTTTTAATCGTTGAAGATGACTATGAATCGCAATCATTTCTCAAAATATTTTTCAGGAATGATTACGACACTACAATCGTTGAATCTGAATCAGGGTTTCATAATGTTATCAGTGAAAAAAGTTTTGACCTGATTTTGATGGACATTTCATTGCCAAACGGGAAGGACGGAATTGAACTGACAAAAGAAATTAAATCAAATCCTGCAACATCAAAAACTCCTATTGTTTGTTTAACTGCACACGCATTTCTAAAAGACAAAGCAAGAGCAATGGAAGCCGGGGCGGATTATTTTCTTGCCAAACCTGTTGAAAATAAAATTCTTAAGAATATTGTCAAACAATTTTGTCCCACGGTTTTAGGAAGCAAATAATTTATTGAGCAATCAGAGAAATCAAAATGCACAAAATATTACTAGTTGATGATGATGAAAATATATTGTTTGGCTATCAGAGAAATTTAAGAACTAAATTTAATGTAAGCATTTCAACAAGCGCTGCAGAGGCTTTGGGTTTGATTTCAAAGATAAATGATTTTGCAGTGGTCATTTCAGATTTTAATATGCCGGGAATGAAGGGAGTTGAGTTTTTATCTAAAGTCAAAGAACTTTCTCCTGATACAGTCCGGATTCTTCTTACAGGTTATGCTGATGTGAAAACATCAATGGATGCAGTAAACGAAGGAAATATTTTTCGTTTATTGACCAAACCTTGTCCGCAGGAAATGCTTTTGCAAACCATTTATCAGGCGATTCATCAGTATAATCTTGTTATTTCAGAAAGAGAACTGCTTGAAAAAACTTTGCGTGGCAGTATCAAAGTTCTTGTGGATATTCTTGCGGTTATTAATCCGCTACTGTTTAATCAAGCAAAACTGAATAAAAATTTGGGAAAACAAATTGCGTTACGGCTTGGAATAAAAAACACGTGGGAAATTGAAATTGGCTGCTTGCTTTCACAGATTGGCTGCATTGGAATTCCCACTGAGGTTGTGGATAAAAAATTAAAAAATGAAAAACTTACTTCAGAAGAGGAGAGTCTTTTCTATTCACATCCGGATATTGGAAAATCACTGCTGGAAAATATTCCCCGTTTAGGAAGTATTGCAGATGCTATTTCTTATCAGTATTCAAACTATAATGGCTCTTCGCATGTGAAGGAATTTAAGGTTGGTGACAATATCCCTTTTCTTGGAAGAATGCTAAAATTATTAAATGATTTCAACGAAGCTACAAGTCTGGGGCTGACATATCAGGAAGTAATTAAAAAACTGGAATCGGAAAGACAATTATACGATACCGAAATTCTTGCTGCGTTGGATGCAGAGATTAAAGGTGCTGCAGAAGGATATTCATTTGAGTATATTGAACTGAAAAGTTTAAAGCCGGGAATGACTTTAGCAGAAGGAATAACGGATATAAAAGGAGTTTTATTACTTCCAAAAGATTCAGAGATATCCGAGGTTTCTTTAATCAGAATTATTAATTATTCCAAAGTTCGGCAAATAAAAGAGCCTATAAAAATTCTGCTTAAGAAAGCTATTTAATAAAATGAACCAAACCAATGGAACTGAAATTTTAGATTAGTTCACTAAAATAATTTTTCTGTGATTTTTTAATTCTTAAAAAAGTATTTATTTTAATGCAAATTAAGCGACAAATTAACTGGAAAATATGAAATGAAGGGCAGTAACTTTTTGAACTCTCATTTATCAAATGTTATTTCAGAAAACTCACCATGCGGAATTTGTATTATTAATACAGACAGGAAGATTGTTGATATAAATTCAGTTGCGAAAAAATTTTACAGAGTAAAATCAAAGTCGGAAATTATCGGAACAAAAATTTTTCGCTTTATTGATAAATCATATCGCAAGCAAGCCAATATAGTTTTTGATCAGGTTCTCGCTACAGGAAAAAGCAAAGTCAGTGAGGTATTATTAATTAATAGTCAGAATAAAAAATTATGGGTAGAATGTAAAATAAATCTCTTCAAAGACAAGCAGAGCGATGAAAGTTTTCTTATTCAATATTTTAGGGACATAAGTGAAAAAAAAGAAATGGATGATTTTCTTCTGAGAGAAAAAAATAAATTTGAACAGTTATATGAGAATTTAAGTATTGGGCTTTATAAAATTACTCCTGCGGGAGAGCTGGTTTATGCAAATTTTGCTTATGCGAATATTCTTGGTTTTAATAATGCAGACGAGATTTATAGAAAAAGTCTTTCTGATATTTTAAGAGACTTGAAGTATCCGAGAAAAGAATTTTACAGATTACTTAAAAAGAAAAAATCCATTATAGGTTTTGAAACACAACTTACTCTGCCTGATGGAAAAATCAGATACTTGCGTGAAAGTGCTAAATTGATTTTTGACAGGAACAAAAAAGTGTTGGGAATAGAAGGCTCGGTTGAAGATATATCGGATAAAGTTTTATTTACAAGTAAACTAAAAGAAAGTGAAGAAAGCTATAAAGGTTTGTTCAACAGCATTCAGGAAGCGGTTTACATTCAGGACAGAGAAGGGAGATTCCTTGATGTAAATGACGGTGCTTTAAGAATGTATGGTTATTCGAAAAAAGCTTTCATTGGAAATACACCTGCGTTTCTTTCTGCTCCGAATAAAAATGATTTTTTGAAATTGAGTGCACAGATCGAAATGGCTTTTAAAGGATTGCCGCAGGAATTTGAATTTTGGGGACGCCGAAAAAATGGTGAGATATTTCCAAAGAATGTCAGACTTTACAAGGGAAAATATTTTGGGAAAGATGTTGTGATTGCTCTTGCGCAGGATATTACAAAGAATAAATTACAGGAAAATAAAATACAGAGATATCAAAAACTGCTTTCAGGTATTAGCCAATCCGTACAAAAATTGCTGACAGTTGAAGACTTTGAACAATCGTTAGTCCAAACGTTAGAAATTTTGTCTAAATCATTGGAAGCGGATCGGGGCTTTATTTTTGAAAATAGTGTTGATGCAAAAAGTGGTGAATTATTAATGAGCCAACTTTATGAATGGGTTAACGAAGGAATTGAACCACAGATCAATAATCCCATTCTGCAGAAAATCAGTTATAAAAAAATTGGTCTTGATGAGAATCAAATCTTAATGGGAAATATATTGTTCTTCAGATTAAGCGAAACAGTTGGATTTATAAGAGAAATGATGGAAGCTCAGCGCATTAAATTTTTTGTAATCGTTCCAATTTTTGTGAATAATATCTTTTGGGGATACTTCGGCTTTGACAATTGCAGAGAAGAAGAAAATATGGATAAAGATGAAATGCAAATATTGAAAGCTGCCGCAATAAATATTGGGCGTGCAATTGAACGTGAGATGATTCGGAATGAACTGATTGCAGCAAAGAATGACGCACAAAAAGCCGATAAGTTGAAAACTGAATTTCTTGCTCAAATATCGCATGAGATTAGATCACCGCTCAATATAATTATTAATTACTCAACTCTGCTTAAGGAATATTTTAATGAAAATTCTGACCTTGATATTTTTGAAATGTTTAATGGCATTGACAGTGCAGGAAAGAGAATCATCAGAACAATCGATTTGATCTTGAATCTGGCTGAATTGCAAACTAACTCTTATGATTTTGCACCCAAAGAATTTGATCTTTTTGAAGATGTTTTGCAAATGCTGATTATTGAATACAGGAACAATGCAAAGAAGAAAAATATTGAACTCGAATTTTCATTGAATACAGACAATGCAAAAGTTTTTGTTGATGAGTATAGCATTTCTCAGGTTTTTGCAAACCTGCTTGATAATGCAATCAAATACACAGAAAAGGGAAAAATTTCTGTTAACATTTATCGCAATAAGAAAAATGAACTTAGTGTTGAAATTTCCGATACAGGAATTGGAATATCCGAAGAGTATCTTCCTAATCTGTTTCTACCGTTCCGACAGGAGGAACAGGGTTATTCCCGAAAATACGAAGGTAATGGATTGGGACTTTCACTTGTAAAAAAATATTGCGAACTGAACAATGCAGATATTTCTGTTAAAAGCAGCAAAGGTAACGGAACAAAGTTCACAGTAACTTTTCATTAACTTTTTTTTTCATAAGTGAAGTTTTGGAAATAACTATCTGTTTTTTATTTTTCGTAAAGTATCTGTTATTATTAAACTTGAATAGAAGGATAAAATGAAATCAATTGATCAACTTGCTGTAAATACAATAAGAATTTTAGCTGCAGAAGGTGTACAGAAAGCCAACTCAGGTCACCCCGGAATGCCAATGGGAATGGCTGATGTTGCATATATTTTATGGGCAAAATATTTGAAATTCAATCCTGAAAAACCGGATTGGATCAATCGTGACAGGTTTGTTCTGTCTGCCGGTCATGGCTCGATGTTATTGTATTCTCTTCTTCATTTAAGTCACTTTGATGTTACAATGGATGATCTGAAATCATTCAGACAATTAAACAGCAGGACTCCCGGTCATCCTGAATACGGTTGTCTTCCCGGAGTTGAAACAACAACCGGTCCGCTCGGGCAGGGTTTTGCAAATGCAGTTGGAATGTCAATTGCCTCAAAAATGATGAAAGCAAAATTTGATGATAACAACAATTTGTTTGGCGAACATTTTGTTTATGCTATTTGTGGCGATGGTGATTTAATGGAAGGAATCTCCTCCGAAGCTGCTTCTATTGCAGGTCATTTGGGGCTTGGAAATATTATATTCTTTTATGATGATAATAAAATCACAATTGACGGCAGCACTGATTTGGCATTTACAGAAGATGTTCAGAAAAGATTTGATGCTTACGGCTGGCATACAATAAAAATTGACGGTCATAATCATGGCGAAATAAAAAAAGCAATTGAGCTGGGACAGGCTGAAAAAGGACGTCCAACTTTAATATTAGCACGAACTACAATTGGTTATGGTTCACCCAATAAATCCAATACTTCCGGTGTGCATGGCTCACCGCTTGGTAAAGATGAATTGCAAAAGACAAAAGAAAATCTGGGCTGGAAATACACAGAAGAATTTTTTATTCCGGATGAAGTAAAAGGTGTTTTCTCAAACAGAATTAACGACTTGGAAGAAAAATATAATTCTTGGTGTAAAAATTTCGACTTGTGGAAAGAAAAAAATCCTGAAAAAGCTACTTTGCTAACCAAATTTTTGAGCAAAGAAATTCCCGAAAATATATTAGAAAAAATTTACGATGATAATTTATTGAAGGAAAATGCCACTCGTTCTCATTCTGGTCTTGTTATGCAAAAAATTGCAGCCGAAATACCATGTTTCGTCGGCGGTTCTGCTGATCTTAATCCTTCTACAAATACATTTCTGAAAAATTCAAATGCTATTCAAAAAAATAGTTTCGAAGGAAGCAATATTCATTTTGGAATTCGTGAACATGCAATGGGCGGAATTTTGAATGGAATTTCTCTTTATGGTGGATTTATTCCTTTTGGTTCAACGTTTCTGGTGTTCTCAGATTATATGCGTCCTTCAATAAGATTGGCTGCATTATCCAAACTGCAGGTGATTTATGTCTTTACTCACGATTCGATTTTTCTTGGAGAAGACGGACCAACGCATCAGCCGATTGAACATTTAGCTGCGTTGAGAACAATTCCAAATCTTAAAGTTATTCGTCCTGCCGATGGTTTTGAAACTGCTTTGGCATGGGCTGATGCATTAAAAAACAAAACAGGTCCTACTGCAATAATTTTATCAAGACAAAAATTAAAAACAATATCCATAGTTGAAAAAGGATTAATAACTATTCCTGCTGCAATTGAAGTTTACAAAAGTGAAAATGAGAAAGGCAAATTAGTAATTCTTGCTTCCGGTTCTGAGGTTTACCCGGCAGTTGAAGCAGCAAAAATTTTATCAACTGATTATTCTGTGAAAGTTGTATCAGTACTTTCGTTGAATGCTTTGAATATTAATGAAAATTATTTGAGTAAATTTATTCCTGCAGACGCAAAATGTGTGGTTGTTGAGGCGGCCGTTTCGATGGGGTGGGGCGATGTTGTTAGGAATGAATTAATGCGGATCGATTTGAATGATTTTGGTAAATCAGCTCCGGCAGAAGTGCTTGCGGAATATTATGGATTTACTGCAAAAAAAATTGCAGCCAAAATTAAAAACTGGTTGAAATAAAATTTTTACTTAGTGAATTTCAGACAGATTAAAATGGCTCATTTTTTCCTGAGCCATTTTCTGAAAATCTTTTCAAACTTCTCTACTTTGGGAGTAATTACAAAACTACAATACGGTTGAAAAGAATTGTTGTTATAATAATTCTGATGGTAATCTTCAGCTTTGTAAAATTTTTTGAATTCACTTATTTCTGTAACAATTGGATTATCAAACACTTTTGATTTGTTCAGCTCTGATTTAATTTCTTCAGCCAGTTTTTTTTGTTTTTCGTTATGATAAAAAATGACTGAACGATATTGAGTTCCAACATCTGCACCCTGTCGATTCAATGTGGTCGGGTCATGAGTTTTCCAAAATGCATTCAGAAGTGTCTCATAATTAATTTTTGAATTATCAAAAGTAATTTGACAAACTTCAGCATGACCTGTTTTTCCGGTGCATACAGTCTCATAAGATGGATTAGGCACATTTCCACCAGAATAACCACTTTCTACTTTTAATACGCCTTCAAGTCTTTGAAAAACTGCTTCAGTACACCAGAAACAGCCGGCTCCGAATGTTGCTAATTCAATATTACTCATTTTAGGTTTCTCATTTTTATTCTGCGGATAACTAACTGTTATCAAAAGAGTGAACACCAAAAAAGTAAAAATAGTTTTAATCATAAAAATCTTTCTATAAAATGTATTTGCTTAAATCTTTATCCTTAACAATTTTATTGAGTTTTGTGTTCACAAGCTCCCCAGTGATTATGATTTTTTTCTTCTCAATTTTATCAGGCACTTCAAAAAGAATATCTTCAAGCAGGGAAGTTAAAATTGTGTGCAATCTTCTCGCTCCAATATTTTCCACCTCAGCATTCACTTCAGTTGCAGTTTTCGCTATTTCTCTAATCGAATCATCAGTGAATGAAATTTTTATGCCTTCGGTTTCAAGAAGCGCAGAATATTGTTTCAACAACGCATTATAAGGAACCGTTAGTATTTGGATAAAATCATCTTCAGTAAGGCTTTTTAATTCAACTCGAATTGGAAATCTTCCCTGAAGTTCAGGAATTAAATCAGAAGGTTTAGCAACATGAAAAGCCCCGGCAGCAATAAAAAGCACGTGGTCACTTTTGACAGAACCATATTTAGTGTTTACCGTAGTGCCTTCAACAATTGGAAGTAAATCTCTCTGCACGCCTTCACGCGAAATATCGGGTGCGCTTCCTTTGCCACTATTTCCGGCTATCTTATCAATTTCATCGATAAATACAATTCCTGATTCTTCAACCCGCTGGATTGCTTCTCGCTGTACAGTTTCCATATCTATTAATTTGTGTGCTTCTTCTTCAGTGAAAATTTTTCTTGCCTCTTTGATGGTTGTTTTTCTTTTCTTCTTTTTTTTCGGCATCATATTGCTGACAAGTTCTTGAATATTAATTCCCATATCATCCATTCCGAGCGGACCAAAAACCTGCATTCCAACCTGACTGGTTTGAATATCAAACTCAATCATTTTTTCATTAAGTTCACCTTTAAGTAATTTCTCCCTCATCCATTCGCGGGTTTTTTCATTTTGAAAAGTCTCGCCATTTTGTGTTTCATCATTATTAATGGGTTGTTTTTTTACTGGGGGAATTAAAATATCAAGTACTCTTTCATCAGCAAGATGTTCTGCTTTTTCCTGTACCATTGCAGTTTTTTCCAACTTAATTATTTGTACAGAAATTTCAGTCAAGTCTCTAATTATTGATTCAACATCTCTTCCAACATATCCGACTTCGGTAAATTTTGATGCTTCAACTTTTACAAAAGGAGCACCGGCAAGTTTTGCAAGTCTTCTTGCGATTTCAGTTTTTCCAACTCCTGTAGGTCCGATCAGAATAATATTATTCGGCATTATTTCGTCTCTGATCTCTTCAGAAACTTGCTGGCGACGCCATCTATTCCGAAGCGCAATAGCAACGGCACGTTTAGCATCAGTTTGCCCGATAATGTATTTATCAAGCTCCTTTACAGTTTGAGTGGGTGTTAAATTTTTTTTAATCTTTTCTGGCATTGTATTGTCCGTGATTAATTTTCAATTTTTTCGATATTTATTTTATCATTTGTATAAATACAAATTTCAGAAGCGGTTGTTAATGCTTCTTTTACAATTTCATCTGCAGTTAATGAAGAGTATTTCTTCAACATTTTCGCTGCGGCAAGTGCGTACATTCCTCCGGAGCCAATGGCAACAATTTTATCGTCGGGTTCAATAATATCTCCCGTTCCTGAAACAATAAAAGCTTTTTCATTTGATAAAAGTGCCAGCATAGCTTCAAGTTTTCTTAAGTATTTGTCTGTTCGCCAATCCTTTGCAAGTTCAACCACTGCTCGCTCAAGATTTCCGTTAAATTGTTCAAGTTTTTCTTCAAAACGATTTAACAGAGTGAATGCATCCGCAGCAGCACCGGCAAATCCGCATAATATTTTTCCGCTATACAGTTTTCTGATTTTCATAGAATTGTGTTTTACAACTGTGTTGCCGAGTGTAACCTGACCATCGCCACCTATAGCTGCTTTTCCATTATGGATTACTCCACAAATTGTTGTTGATCGAATTTCTATTTTCATTTTATCTCCTTAAGGAAGTTTATTTTCCTGTTTCCATTTTTGAACCCAATTAGTAAATGGTGCTGAATAAGGAACAGCAAGAATCCGACCGCCAAAGCCCATATACCTATAAACCACCATTGATAAGTTAGAAGCTTGCACGGATTTCAACATCTGCTCATCAACGCTGACCCCGTATTTATTAGCTAATTCAACTGTTTTGTCAATCATTTTTTCGCTAAGTTTTTCGAGTTTAAGTTGTTTCTTAAGTTCACCTTGAATTTCTTCGAATGGTTTTGGCAAATTGTCTGTCGCTTCTTTCTTGCCGATTAATTTGAAAATAGAATAACCATCGTCAGTTTTCAATGGACCGTAAGTTTCTCCGATTTCCATTTCACTGGCAATTCTTCCTATTTCTCCATAAGCATTTGTTGGAAAAAACCCGAACTCACCATTCTTTTCTTTTGTCCAGGTTCTCTTTGTATGTCTTTTTGCAAAAGTTCCTAAATCAACTCCTTTATCCAAGCCAGTTAAAATATTTTCAACAATTTCAAGACTGTCGGTAAGTACTTCTATTATATTAACCTGCATAGTCGGAAGATTTGTTTTATTCTGTTCATTATATTTTGCGAGCACTTCAGCATCAGTTACTTTTGCATCTTTTAATAAAGTGTTTCGAAAAAGAGAGCTTAAATAATTATCTCTCCACATATCCAGAAAATGTTTTACTTCATCATTGTTATTCAAATTTTTAGCAAGAGCTTCGCGTGCCAGAATTTCCTTTTCTATAAATAATTTAACACGTGAATTTAATTTGGCTCTCAAAATATTTTCATTTATAATATTGGAGAAAAATCCCTCAAAAAAGAAATCATGCAGAAATTCACGCAGAGTTATAGGATTTTTTTCAAACTTTATGAAAACCATGTTTAAAGTATCAGAAGGAATCTCTTTCAAAATCGAATTGAAATCTTCATCTATCAATGCGACTTTTTCGCCATCTTTAATGTTAGCTTTGATTTTTCTGGCTTTAATTTTATCTATGACTTTATTTGAAAAACTCCAGAAAACTTCACCATCAGCAACAACGTTCATGTCCTTGAAAAAAGGATTGACAAATTTATCGAATGCTTTGTTTGTCGCTCGTGCTTCAATTACTCTCTTAATAGTTTTCTCAAGTTCTTTGGCTTGTTTTTCGTTGGAAATAATATTTTGCTCAATTGATTCAACTTTGAAAATATACCAACCCTCAGGTGATTTTAGAGGTGAAGAAAATTTGCCTGGCTTCAATTTATAAAGTGTGTCTTCAACAAATTGCTCCATTTTGCCGTAATAAATTACGTATGGCTCGGATTGCAAACTATTCTCCGATCGGTAAGCTAATAGAGTGTCAAACGGAAAACCATTTAGTAAAATTTTGTGAAGGCTGTCAATCTCGGTTTCTTTATCGGCATATAAAAATTTTGTGTTTAAATTCCATGTGCTTCGTTGTCTGGCAATGACATAATCATTCGGATCAATTGAGACCTTATTTTTAACTTCTGCCGCATAAAGTGCGTCTCTCCAGTACATTTTTTGTAAAGAAGTAAAAGTATATTTCATAATTTCAGTAGTATCGAGGTTTAGTTTTCCTGATTCCAGTGCCCAAAGTTTTTCGGCAATCATAGAATAGAGCAATTCCTCTTTCAAATAATCTTCTCGATTTTTATTGTGCCTGCCTATCTGCGGAGTTAATTCATACCGCTCTGTAAATTCGCGCAGAGTAATTTTCTTTTCCCCAATTCTTGCTAATACTTTATCATCGGTGTTCTGAGCCAATAATAACGCAGTAAAAAAAATCAAAAGAATAAAAGTTTTCATCAAATATCCATTTAATAAATTGTTAAAACATTTTAGGAAAAATGCGGGGAACTTGTTCCCGATATTTTGCATATTCATCCCCAAATTTTATTAGCAGCTTTCTTTCCTCATAAATCGAACCGACGTAAAAATAAATAACTAAACTTAATGCAAATGTTAGATAGAATAAATCCATCGAAGGACGCAGGAGCAGAAATAAAATTGAAAAAAAGTAGATTGGATGTCTGCAGATTTTATAAGCTCCATCTGTTCGAAAATTAGGCTTTTCATCCAGTTCCTGCTGATTATATTGATTATTAAAGTATCTTATCAACTGGGCGATTCCTAAAAACTCTTTCAAATCATTTTGCTTCAATGACCAAAATAATCCGGCAAGGGGAATCAATTGAAGAGAAAGAATAATTAAATCATACGGAAAATTAAATTCATATATCAATAAATCCGGCTTTGGTGAAATTTCGTAAATAACAATAAAAAAAAACAGTGAACTTACATTATAAAATACCTTGTAGAACGCTATCTTATTTCCAATGTTTTCTACAAGCTTTTTCTTCAATTCATCTGAGGCTAATAAGCTGTGGATTAATCCAAATACTCCGAATAGCAGAAAAATAATAAATACATCAAAGATATAAATCATAATTCCTTTCTAAGCCGTGCAATTGGGAGACGTAACTGCTCTCGATATTTTGCGACGGTTCTGCGTGCAATCTGAATTCCTTTTTGATTCAGCAAATCAGCAATTTGATCATCGCTCAATGGACTTTTTTTATCTTCATTATCACAGATTTCTTTAATTAATTCTTTGATATGTTTATTGGAAATTTCATCACCGGAATCTGTTGCCAAGCCTTCGCTGAAAAAGTATTTTAGTTCATGAATACCAACAGGACTTTGCACATATTTGCCGTTTACAACCCGGCTAATTGTTGAAATATCCATTCCAATTTCATCAGCAATATCTTTGTAAATCATCGGTTTCAGTGCCCGAGGACCGAACTCAAAAAATTCATATTGTTTTTCAAGAATTGTCTGCATAATATTCATCAGGGTCATTCTTCTCTGATGAATAGAAGCAATAAACCATTTTGCAGATTCAAACTTTTCTCTTAGAAATTTGTGAGTATCCTTTTCGCGTTCGGAAATTTTTCTTTTTCGCTTATTTGAATTCAACATCTCCAGATATGTTTTGCTGATAGTTACCGAGGGCACCGCTCTGTCATTAAGTGAAACGATATAATTCCCATCAACTTTTTCAATCAAAAAATCCGGAGTAACTTGATTAGCTTCTTCAGATAAAATATTTCCTTCGCCCGGTTTTGGGTCAAGTTTCTGAATTATATCCAAGGCAGTTCGTAAGGTATCCCTTGTTAAATCTAATTCTTTTTCAATCAAATCGAATCTTTTGTTTACAAAATCAGCATAGTGTTTGCTTAAAATTTGCTCTGCGATATAGGAATAATAAGGGTCAAATGATGAATTTCTAATTTGAATTAACAGACATTCCTGCAAATTTCTTGCAGCAATTCCAACGGGTTCGAAAACTTGAATGTTTTTTAATATCTCTTCTGCCCTTTCATATGTAACCGTCACATGCTCAAAATAATCAAGTTCTTCTGATATTTTTCGAAGATCTTGCTTAAAATAACCATCTGGCGAAAGGCTATCGATTATCGTTTCGCCAAGTATCATTTCATCTTCTGTAAGATCAAGCATGTGTAATTGCTCAAATAATTTTTCAGTTAAAGTTGTTTTGGCTGGAGATATTGGCTGAGATTTATTATCATCGTCTGGACTTTTATTCGATCGAATTTCATCATGCTCAGATTCATTCATAAAATCTTCAATTTCAAATTCGTCACTCTGAGATTGAGTTTCTTCGGTTTCATCAAAACTATCTTCATTATCATTCTCTTCCTGACTCAGTTCATATTCATCTGATAAAACTTCTTCAAGAATAGGATTTAATTCCAATTCGGTTTTAATTCTTTGCTCAAGTGCTAATGTATTAAGCTGAAGCAATTTCTGATATTGTATTTGTTGTGGCGATAATTTTTGTTGTAATGAAAATTTTTGACTTAGCGAAAGCATTTTTACTCCAAAAATGATTTTAATTTGTTATACCAGTTTTTCCCAAAAGCAGTTATCATCGAATCTTTACAGAATTCAGCAATTGTAACATTCTTCTTTTTCCCCAATTCCAAAGCAGGTTTGCACTCAGAATATTCTTCATATTTCAAAATATCACCACCGAAACTCCCAACTCTTATCGGGAAAAGAAAACATGAAATCGGTTTTCGGAAATCAGATTTTTTGTCAAAATACGCTTTTTCAATACTGCATTTAGCAATATCATTTTCGTAATAAACAAACACACAATCGCGGTTGTTTATACTTCGTGTCATTGCTCCATCATTTATTTCTTCCCAAAAATCATTTTCTTTAATTTCCTCTCTGCTGTGTTCGGGTAGATATTCAAAAATTGATTCAAGATTTCGACCAATTTCAGCAATCTCCATAATACGCAGTGGTGCGCCGTAATCACTTTCCATTGTGCAGCAGGCACCCTTGCATTTCTTCAAGTCGCAGAAAAAATGTTTGTTTAAGATTTTTGAATCAACGATTTTATCGCCTATTGTTAAAAATTCTTTGTTCACGAAGTCTCTGGAATAATTTTTGCTAAGATAAAAAAAATGTTCATCTTTAGAAAGAGATTTCAATATTTTAATTCTTGCACGGGCAAATTATTCTTATTAAATTTTCACCGAAGACAAAAAAATAGGAGGTAAAATGCCTTCTCAAAAACTCAAATCTTATCTTGATGAAAACAAAATTAAATATGTTACCATGGTACATTCGGTCGCATACACAGCTCAGGAAATAGCCGCTTTGGTTCATATGCCGGGAAAAGGAGTTGCAAAAACTGTTTTGATAAAAGTAGAAGGAAAACTTGCAATCTCTGTTTTACCGGCTTCATACAAAATTGATTTCGACTTGCTGAAGAAAGCGTTAAAAACTGATGAAGTAAGACTTGCTAATGAGCAGGAATTCAAAGATAAATTTCCGGGTTGCGAAGTCGGTGCAATGCCGCCTTTTGGAAATTTATACGGAATGGAAACCTACGTTGCAGCAAGTTTAGTAGAGGATGAGGAATTTGCCTTCAGCGCTGGCAAGCATACAGAGTTAATCAGGATGCAATACCGTGATTTTGAAAGGCTTGTAAATCCCGTCATTCTCAGGTTCAGTTCTAAAAGGAAAGTTTAATGAGCCGAATCTAAAAGGTCAATCACTCAATTTTGTATTTGTTTTGCAAAAAGACCTATTAGATTGTGCTCATTAATTATTTTAGAAAAGAAGAGGTTATCTCATTAGATATATTTCTTGTCACGCAGTGTTTGTTGCAGCGTGATTTTGGTCTAAATTGCGTCCAGCATGACAATTTATTTTTTTTGAGATCGCCTCTTCATAAAGTTTTTGGAAAAAATCATTTGTCTGCTTTTCCTGTTTCAAGTTCTTTAACCAACCTATCGGTTTTAAAAACAAGTTTTAATGCTGTCATTAATCCATAAGAATCGCTTGCAACCGTACGATTATTTTCTGGAAGGAATGCAAAATGCCCGGCAAGACTTTCCAAATTTCCGTCATGTGCAATTCCAACAACTTCAGCATTTTTATTAATTATTGAACTTCCTGAATTACCGCCCACAATGTCATTTGTCGATGCAAACCCAATGAAAGTTGATAAATCTAAATTTTTATTTGGCACTTGCCATCTTTCATGAAGTCCCCATGGATATGATTTTTTATTGAAAGAATTATATCTGTCATATAGTCCATAATAAGTTGTCTTGCCGGGAGCGATTGTTCCGTTATATTCGTATCCTTTGATTGTACCATCGCTGATTCGCAAAGTTGAAGTTGCATCCGGCGCAATTTGGCTACCATAAACATTAAATATCAATTCACCTAATTCCTGATGAAGAACTTCAAGTGAGTTTGTTGTTTCTGTATTATCCTTTCTCAATTCATCTGTCTTTTTGTTAACAAGTTTTGCATAGCTCAGAACCGGATCTTCAAGTTTATTGAATTCGTCTTCTGATAGTTTTGTCAAATTATTAACATAATCAAAGTTGAAGAATTTTGTGTTTGCAAGCAAGTAATTTGCTGCATCATTTCCATGCATTCCATTATATAAAATCTTGCTGTAAATGTTATCTTTTCCAAGAATTTTATAAAGCATGTTGGAATGTGCGGCAAGCATTTTTAGTTGAAATTCTCTGTCTGCATTTTGAGAGAAAATTCTTGATATGGTTTTTGAAATATTTTCTGCCTTGAAAGATGATTCCTTTTTTACATCCGGGATATTTAATTGTGAAAAATATTTAACAACTACGCTTGCTGAAGAAATAGGAATTGGACGGATAAAAGAAGTGACAATTGCATTATATTCATCAATAAAAGTTTTCATCTCTGCTCTTAAATTCCCGATTGCTTCCCAAATATGTCCATATTTTTCTTTTAGAACTTTATGGGAATTGAC
>Ga0210044_10000786_pt1 | contig 48188 bp, 40 predicted proteins | sample CryGey13umfilter_2_FD_183959 | JGI IMG/M metagenome (GOLD analysis project Ga0210044, IMG submission 183959) | Groundwater microbial communities from aquifer in Utah, USA - Crystal Geyser 4/9/14 3 um filter (SPAdes) (version 2) | ecosystem: Environmental > Aquatic > Deep subsurface >...
GCGTGGACCTTGTACCGCCGAGCGATCTGGGCCACGGACTCCTGCTCGCGCACGGCTTCGAGCGCGACCTTGGCCTTGAACGCTGGGCTGTGCTTCGTTCGGGTCTTCTTCATTGTTCCTGCTCCTTTCATGGGTGGAGCAGGCTCCATTTTGCACCTTAACCCCTGGTCTGAAAATCGGGGTCCACTTCATACCCCATCGTGGTTGGGTGCGACCTCATCGTGGTGAAACGTGGGAAAGTTGGGTGCGACCCCAAACAGGTCCCCAAACAACCCCAGTGGTGAAACGTGGGAAAGTTGGGTGCGACCCCAAACAGGTCCCCAAACAGGACCCCAAACAGGTCCCCAAACAGGTCCCCAAACAGGTCCCCAAACAGGTCCCCAAACAGGTCCCCAAACAGAAAAAGTTGGGGGTGGCGGCGGGCATCGGCTACTCTGTTCCACGAGCCATGCCACGCGAGAAACTGGGCGAGATCCTGATACGGGCGGGTTACCTCACCGAGGACGGTCTACAGGTTGCCCTCAACGAACAGCAGCGCTGGGGCGGTCAGCTTGGACGCTACCTGGTGGAGCTGGGGCTGATCTCCGAGGAGATCCTGGTTCGCGCGCTGAGTGCGCAGTACAAGGTGACGGCGGTGGCGCTGGACCCGCACCGGCTTGATCTGCGCACGGCGCGACTGGTGCCGCAGGAGATCTGCGAGCGCAATAACCTGATCTGCTTCCGCATGGACCCGGAGAAGAAGTTCGTCGACATCGCCATGAGCGATCTGTCGAACCTGGACGCGGTGGACGAGGTGCGAGTGGCCACCAAGTGCAACGTGCGGCCCTACATCGCCGCCCCCACGGCCATCGATCGCGCCATCAGCTTCGTGTTCTACAACGACGTGTCGACCAATGTGGGCGGCGAGATCGATCTGTCGCCGGAATCCGACCTTCGCGCAGATCGCAGCAGCGAGCTCCTGCGACGGGCCCAGGGCAAGCCGCCGCGACAGGTGGGGAGGTCGTCGACACCCTCGGCGACCGAGATGCCCGCGCTGGATCTGAAGGTCTCCATCAGCCCCTCGGCCGACGCCCCGCCGCCGCCTCCCGTGGCGCGACCACAGATGCAGTCGGTCTCGTTGCCGACGCCGATCCAGGAGGGCAGCCGCGAATCCATCGAGCTCCCCTCGCCCGTGAGGGACGAGGGGTTTCACATCACGATGGACGTGCCGGCGGTGGACAAGGAGCTTCTGGCGCAGAAGACGGTGGAGGCCGTGCTGGCTCAGCTGGACGCGATGGTGACGCGCAACTCGGCCATCATCAAGGCGCTGCTGGAGGCGCTGGCCCGCAAGGGGCTGTTTACCAAGGACGAGATCCGGCGGATCCTGTCGTAGCGGTGGGGAGAGCGTCCAACAACCAGGGCGTGCCCATGATCCGCTCGTCGATAGCCATCGCTGGCGTTGCGCTCCTGGCCCTGTTGGCGTTCGCCAACTCGCTGCGCAACGAGTTCGTGTGGGACGACCACTACAATGTCGTCGACAACCAGCAGATCCGCGAGTTGTCTCGGATCGGGACCCTGTTCACCCAGTCCATCGCCGCACACGCTGACACCCATCTCACGAGGACCATGAACACCCAGTATTACAGGCCGCTGACCATGGCGACCTACGCGCTGGATCACGCGCTCTTTGGCCTCAGGCCCGCGCTGTTCCATGCACACAACGTGGCGCTGCATGTGCTGTGCAGCGTGGTGGTGTTGATGCTGGGGCTGGAGCTGTTCGGCCGCGGGTGGCGTGAAGGGGGCACGCCGCTGGCCGTGCTGCTGGGGGCCGCGATCTTCGCGGTCCACCCGGTACACAGCGAGGCGGTGGACGTCATCACGTACCGTGCCGATCTGCTGGCGGGGCTGGCGTTGCTCTCGGGAGTCCTGTTCTGGATCCGCGGCAGTCGGCTGGGTGGAGCGAGCGAGGGACGTGCGGTTTTCGTCTGGACGCCACTCACTTACGCAGCCGGGCAGCTGGCCAAGGAGATGGCGATCACGCTTCCCCTGCTGGTGGCACTGTGGGACACAACGGCAACTGTCCCCCGATCCCTGTCCGCGCGCGCGCTGCGGCTGGCACCCCTCGTCGGGTTGCTGGGTGGCTATCTTCTCCTGCGCCGGATGTTGCTGTCGCCGTCGAGATTGACCTACTTCGCGGGACACGGCCCCACCGCGGTGGCGCTCACCATGGTCGGTGTCTTCGGGCTCTACGTGCGCCTGTTGCTGGTTCCCTGGCCGCTGAATCCGTTCTACGACTGGTCGGTGCTTCCGGTGCAGACTTCGTTGCTGTCACCGGTCGTGATCCAGGGGGTGCTGGCCCTGGGCTTGCTGATCGGTGGGCTGGCGCTCTCGGTGCGCCGGCGAAGACATGGCATCACGCTGTGCCTCGCGTTGCTGCCGGTGGGACTTCTGCCGGTGAGCCAGGTCGTGCCGATCATCGTCGCGGCGGGGGGACGATTTCTGTACGCGGCCTCGGCTGGCCCGTGTCTGCTTCTGGGGCAGGGGGCTGGCTGGCTCATGCAGCGACGGCCACGGTGCTCCGCGCTGGTGGGCGTGGCGGTGATCGGCGTGCTGGTTGTGTTCTTCAACTTGACCGTGATACGAAACACCGAGTGGCGTACGGATCGGAGCGTGCTTGAGGCCAACGTCGCCGACTTCCCCCGGTCCCAGAACGCCTGGCTCGGGTTGGCGCGACTGAACGAGCAAACGGGGCGGTTGCGGGAGGCACTGCCAATCTACGAGCGACTGGGATTGAAGGAAGCCGCACGGCGGGTTCGAATCCGGATCATCCACGAGCACCAGGGCGCACATGAAGATACTCGGCATCAACTTCTCCAATGACTCGGCGGCGGCGCTTGTCGTCGACGGCCAGGTGGTGGCTGCCGTGCAGGAGGAGCGGCTGTCGCGCATCAAGCATGACAGTAGCTTCCCGGCCCGGGCCGTGAGCTACTGTCTGTCACACGCCGGTCTGGCGTTTCCCAAGCTCGACGCGGTGGGGTTCTTCTGGAACCCTGGGGTCCACGCCGAGCCGGCCAACCACCGCATGGCCTCCGTGCCGCGGGATCATCTGGAGTACCTGTATCAGGTGCCGGTGCACCTGATGCGCAACCTCGACGGTGCTCGTGTCGCGCGCGTGGAGCAGACGTTCCACCTCGACGACGGGCGAGCCCTTCGCCTGCACTACCTCGATCACCACCAGTGCCACGTGGCGGCGGCGTTCTACCGTTCCAACTTTCCCTCCGCGGCGGTGCTGACGGTGGATGGCTACGGCGAGCGGGCCTCGACCTGCATCGCCCGCGCAGACCGTGAGCGGGGCATCGAGCCGCTGCTCACGGTGGAGTTCCCCCACTCCGTGGGCTCGCTGTACGCGGCCTTCACCCAGTACCTCGGCTTCCGTCCCAACAGCGGCGAGGGCAAGGTGATGGGGCTCGCCTCCTACGGCACGCCGGTGCACGAGGAGCAGATGCGTCGGATGGTCACGCTGACCGACGACGGCTTCGAGCTGGACCTGTCCTACTTCAGCTACTACCTCCACCGCCCGCGACGCTTCAGCGAGAAGCTGGTGCGGTTGCTGGGCCCGGCGCGTGCCCCGGACACCGAGATCGACCAGCGCCACATGGACATCGCGGCCAGCCTGCAGCGGATCACCGAGGAGATCCTGCTGCACCTGGGCCGCATCGCCCGCCGGCGCACGGGCCAGACGAAGCTGTGCGTGGGTGGAGGCGTGGCGCTGAACTGTGTCGCCAACACGCGCCTGCGGTTCGAGCTCGGCTTCGATGACGTCTACTTCCTGCCCTGCGCCTCCGACGCGGGGACCGCCATGGGAGCGGCGCTGTACGTGGCTCACGTGCTGGGGGACGATCCTCCCGTGACCCACCCCTGCGGCGACGCGCTGGGCCCTGGCTTCACGGACGTCGAGATCGGAGAGGTGCTGGACCTGTCGGGGTGCCCGTACTCCCGGCCCCCGTCGCTGATCGAGGCCGTGGCTGATCTGCTGGCGGGTGGGCGCATCGTCGGGCTGTTCCAGGGGCGGATGGAGTACGGGCCCCGCGCCCTGGGGCATCGGTCGATCCTGGCCGATCCCCGCCGCGCCGAGATGAAGGACACGCTGAACTCCCGGGTGAAGTTCCGTGAGTGGTTTCGCCCCTTCGCGCCCGCCGTGCTGGAGCAACGCTGTGGTGAGTTCTTCGAGCATCCAGGGCCGGCGCCGTACATGCTGCTGGTCTATCCCACGCGGGCGGACCAGGTGCACAACCTGCGAGCCGTGACCCACGTCGACGGCGGGGCCCGGGTCCAGACCGTGACCCGCGAGCAGAACCCGGTGTACCACGACATCATCGAGGCCTTCGGGCGACGCACCGGCGTGCCGGTGGTGCTCAACACCAGCTTCAACATCCGCGGCGAGCCCATCGTGGCCAGCGTGACCGACGCGCTGAAGTGCTACTTCACCACCGACATGGATGCGCTGGCCATCGGACCCTACCTGCTGCAGAAGCCCCGCGCCCGTCGCTGGCCGAACTGCGTTGACTTACCGATGGGGCATGGTAAGTAAAGCCGATTCCTCAGAGACATCTCTAGCGAACAAGGACGCACATCCATGGAAGAATTGGGCGAAATCGGCACGCTGGACGAGGGTGGCCAGAGTGAGATCAAGGTCCCCGTCATGACGGTGTCGGTGGAGCAGCTGAGCGACGTCGAGCGCAAGGTGGACGTCGAGATCCCGTGGGACGAGGTGAACGGACGTCTGGACGAGGCGTACAAGGAGTTGAAGAACGGGGTCTCGATCAAGGGCTTCCGCAAGGGCAAGGTCCCACGCAAGATGCTGGAGCAGCTGTTCGGCAAGCACGTCGTGAAGGAGGTCGCCCAGCGCCTGGTGCAGGAGAGCATCGGCAAGGCGCTGCTGGACAACGAGCTGGCGCCGGTCTCCGAGCCCAAGGTGGACGATGGCGGCATCTCGGACGGGCAGAGCTTCCGTTATACGGCGGTGATGCAGGTGGTGCCCGAGATCGAGCCCCGGGACTACTTTGGAGCGGAGGTCAAGATCCGGCCGGCGAAGCTGACCGACAAGGCCGTGGAGCTCGCGCTGCAGATGAAGCAGCAGGAGCTGACCGACTACCAGTCGGTGGAGGGGCGCAACACCGAGACCGGGGACGTGCTCATCGTGGATGTGATGGGCAAGGTGGGGGACAGTCCGGTGGACCATCAGAAGGAGCTGGTGGAGCTCGCCGACCCACCGCGGGAGCCGGTGCCGGGGCTGGCGGCGGCGCTCACCGGCATCGCGCCGGACAGCGAGGAGCTGAGCCTCGAGCTGGAGGTCTCCGGCGAGGAGGGCCAGCTGCCACAGAAGGCGCGGCTGCTGGTCACGATCCATGAGGTGCGCAAGAAGGTCGTGCCGGCGCTGGACGACGACTTCGCCAAGGACACGGGGGAGGCAGAGACGCTGGATCAGTTGAAGGAGGTGCTGAGCCAGAAGTTGCTGGAGGAGGATCGCCAGCGGGCGCAGCAGGAGGGGCGGGATCAGCTGATGGATGCCATCGTGGCCAAGAATGACCTGCCGGTGATCCCGGCGCTGGTGGATCGGCACCTCGCCCGGCGTATCACGCTGCAGAAGGCGCTGATGGGCCTGGGGCCCGACACGCCGGGCCTCGACGAGGAGGCGCTGAAGGAACACATGCGCGGCGACGCGACACAGGCCGTGCAGCGGGCGTTGCTCCTTGGATCCATCGCCAAGAAGGAGAAGGTGGAGGTGCAGGAGGCGGATGTGGAGAAGAAGCTGGCGGAGATTGCCGGCGCCCGGGGTCAGAATGTGGCCCGTGTCCGCAGCGAGTACGACAAGGAAGGGATGATGGATTCGCTGCGAGAGCGGATCCTCGAGGACAAAACCCTTGACCTGCTGATGTCGAAAGCTAACATTATCATAGAAGAAAACGCGGATACCGAATCGGGCGCGCCCAAACAAAGCGAGCAGACCGAGCAAAGCGAGCAGAGCGAGCAGAGCGAATCCTGAAACCCGGCGCCCGAAGTGCGAAGCCGAGGGGGCGTAAAAAAGAGAGAGCCATGGCGGACCCAGTTGTCGGATCGGTGTTGATACCCACAGTGATCGAGCAGACCCACCGCGGGGAGCGAGGATGGGACATCTTCTCGCGCCTGCTCAAGGACCGCATCATCTTCCTCGGTGGCGGAGTGAACGACGACCTGGCCAACACGGTCATCGCGCAGATGCTGTTCCTGGAGTCCGAAGACCCGGACAAGGACATCATGCTGTACATCAACTCGCCCGGGGGCGTGGTCACAGCCGGGCTGGCGATCTACGACACGATCCAGCACGTGAAGTGCGACATCTCCACGATCTGCATGGGCCAGGCGGCCTCGATGGGGGCCCTGCTGCTGGCGGCCGGCGCGGCCAAGAAGCGCTTCGCGCTGCCCCATGCCCGGATCCTGATCCACCAGCCGCTGGGTGGGTTCAGCGGCCAGGCCTCGGACATCGACATCCAGGCCCAGGAGATTCTGCGCACCCGCGAGCGGTTGAACGAGATCCTGAGCCGGCACACCGGGCGGGACATCGAGAAGGTGCGCAAGGACACCGACCGCGACTACTACATGAGCTCCGAGGAAGCCAAAGAGTACGGCCTGGTCGACGATGTGTTGTTGCCCAAGTCGCTCAAGGACGAGAAGAAGAAGGACAAGTAGTTGGATAGACGCAAGGACGAAAACCACCAGGGGAGCCTGTGCTGCTCCTTTTGCGGCAAGAGTCAGAAGGAGGTCAAGAAGCTCATCGCTGGCCCCACGGTCTACATCTGCGATGAGTGCATCGGGCTGTGCAACGACATCATCGCCGAGGAGATCGAGCGCGAGGAGCAGAGCGACGGGCTGGCGAAGGTTCCCAAGCCGGTGGACATCAAGAAGATCCTCGACGAGTACGTCATCGGCCAGGAGCGAGCGAAGAAGATCCTGGCAGTGGCCGTGCACAACCACTACAAGCGCATCGACGCCAAGGTCTCCACCGACGACGTGGAGCTGCAGAAATCCAACATCCTGCTGTTGGGGCCCACGGGCTGCGGCAAGACGCTGCTGGCGCAGACCCTGGCCCGCATCCTCAACGTGCCGTTCGCGCTGGCCGACGCCACCAGTCTGACCGAGGCCGGCTACGTGGGCGAGGACGTGGAGAACATCATCGTCAGCCTGCTGCAGAACGCGGACCACGACATCGAGCGGGCCCAGCGCGGCATCGTCTACATCGACGAGATCGACAAGATCGCGCGCAAGGGGGACAACCCCTCCATCACCCGCGACGTCTCGGGTGAGGGCGTGCAGCAGGCGCTGCTGAAGATCATCGAGGGCACCGTCGCCTCGGTGCCGCCCAAGGGCGGACGCAAGCACCCGCAGCAGGAGTTCCTGCAGGTGGACACGACCAACATCCTGTTCATCTGCGGTGGGGCGTTCACCGGGCTGGAGGACATCATCGAGGCCCGCATCGGCGTACGGCAGCTGGGCTTCGGCGCCGAGATCCAGAGCAAGTCGGAGAAGAAGATCTGGGAGTATCTCAAGGAGGTACAGCCAGAGGACCTGCTGAAGTACGGCATGATCCCGGAGTTCGTCGGCCGGTTGCCCGTGGTGGCGCCGCTGCACGAGCTCCACGTCGATGCCCTGGTGGAGATCCTGACCACGCCCAAGAACGCCCTGGTCAAACAGTACCAGAAGCTGTTCGAGATGGACGGCGTGAAGCTCAAGTTCACCAAGGGCGCGCTGACCTCCATCGCCAGGGAGTCGCAGAAGCTCAAGAGCGGCGCCCGCGGACTGCGCGCCGTGCTGGAGAGCTCCATGCTGGAGATCATGTTCGAGCTGCCCTCGGAGCAGAACGTGAAGGAGATCTTGATCAACAAGGACGTGGTGGAGAACAAGGGGGCACCGATCAAGGTCTACGGCAAGGAAGCAGCCGGGGCGGTGGCGGAGCGCTGACGCTCCGTTTGCCCGACCGCCCGACCCACCCGCAATTGGCCGGCTTCCACGCGGGATGCTATAGTTTACGTCCCTGCGACCCGGATCACCCGGGACGCCAAGCCGCCGAGCCAATATGACCGACACCCCCGAGAACCCGACCCTGAAGCAGGTCCCGCTCCTTCCGCTGCGGGACATCATCGTCTTTCCCCACATGGTGGTCCCGCTGTTCGTGGGACGAGAACGCTCCATCGCGGCGCTGGAGCAGGCCATGAGCGGTGACAAGGAGATCATGCTCTCGGCCCAGCGCAAGGCCAAGACCAACAACCCACAGCCCGGGGAGATCTTCGACATCGGCACGCTGGCTACCATCATCCAGCTGCTGCGTCTGCCGGACGGGACGGTGAAGGTGCTGGTGGAGGGCAACCAGCGCATGCGCGTGGTGGAGTACGTGGAGCAGGACGAGTACTTCCTGGTGCAGGCGGAGCTGCAGGAGCAGGAGCTGGAGGTCTCGGTCGAGGCCCAGGCGCTGATGCGTTCGCTCAAGTCGACCTTCGAGATCTACGTCAAGCTCAACAAGCGCATCCCGCCCGAGATGCTGGTCTCGGTGCAGACGGTGGAGGAGCCCTCGCGCCTGGCGGACACCATCGGCGCCCATCTGCAGCTCAAGCTGGAGGATAAGCAACTGCTGCTGGAGACCCTCCCGCCACTGGCCCGCATGGAGCGGCTGTACGAGCTGATGCAGGGCGAGATCGAGATCCTGCAGGTGGAGAAGCGGATCCGCACCCGCGTCAAGCGCCAGATGGAGAAGTCGCAGAAGGAGTACTACCTCAACGAGCAGATGCACGCGATCCAGAAGGAGCTCGGAGAGCGTGACGAGTTCAAGAACGAGATTCAGGAACTGGAGGAGAAGATCCAGAGCAAGGCGCTCTCGGCCGAGGCGGTGGACAAGCTGAGCAAGGAGATCCGCCGGCTGAAGATGATGGCCCCCATGTCGGCCGAGGCCACCGTGGTACGCAGCTACATCGACTGGGTGCTGGCGCTGCCGTGGGACGAGAAGACCGCGGACCGGCTGGACGTGGACCAGGCCGAGGCGATCCTGGAGGAGGACCATCACGGGCTGCAGAAGGTCAAGCAGCGCATCGTCGAGCACCTCGCGGTGCAGTCCCTGGTGGAGAAGATGAAGGGCCCGATCCTGTGCTTCGTCGGTCCTCCGGGCGTGGGCAAGACGTCCCTCGGCCGCAGCATCGCCCGGGCCACGGGCCGTCGCTTCGTACGTGTCTCTCTCGGTGGGGTCCGCGACGAGGCGGAGATCCGCGGTCACCGCCGGACCTACATCGGCGCCATGCCGGGCAAGATCGTTCAGTCCATGAAGCGTGCCGCCTCCAGCAACCCGGTGTTCCTGCTGGACGAGGTGGACAAGATGTCCACCGACTTCCGGGGCGACCCCTCGTCGGCGTTGCTCGAGGTGCTGGACCCGGAGCAGAACCACGCCTTCAACGACCACTACATGGACCTGGACTACGACCTGTCGGATGTGATGTTCATCACCACGGCCAACCACCTGCACGCGATTCCGCTGCCGCTCCAGGACCGGATGGAGATCATCCAGCTGCCGGGGTACACCGACGACGAGAAGCTGCAGATCGCCCGGCGCTACCTGATCCCGAAGCAGATGGAGCTCAACGGGCTCGCGGGCTGCAACCTGACGATCTCTGACTCGGCGGTCCACAGCGTGGTGAACCACTACACCAAGGAGGCCGGCGTGCGAAACCTGGAGCGGGAGCTGGCCTCGATCTGCCGCAAGATCGCCAAGGAGCTCGTGCGCAAGGCGGGCCAGCCCAGCTTCCGGGTCACCGCCGCCAGCATCGGCAAGTATCTCGGGGTGCCGCACTTCCGGGTGACGGCGAAGGAGGAGGCCGACGAGGTGGGGCTGGCCAACGGGCTGGCGGTGACGCACTACGGCGGCGACCTGCTGGCCACCGAGGTCACGGTGATGCCGGGCAAGGGTAAGCTGGTGCTCACCGGAAAGCTGGGTGATGTGATGCAGGAGTCGGCCCAGGCCGCGCTGTCCTACGTCCGCTCCCGGGCCGTGAGCCTGGGTCTCGACCCGCACTTCTACCAGGCGATCGACATCCACGTGCACCTGCCCGAGGGGGCGATCCCGAAGGACGGTCCGTCGGCGGGGATCACCATGGCCACCGCCATGGTCTCGGCCTTGCTGCAGATCCCGGTCAGGCGCGAGGTGGCGATGACGGGGGAGATCACCCTGCGTGGACGGGTGATGGCCATCGGGGGGCTGAAGGAGAAGATCCTTGCCGCGGCCCGATCGGCCATCGAGCTGGTGCTGATCCCGATGGAGAACAAGCAGGAGCTCAAGGAGATCCCGCCGACGGTGCTCAAGGCGGTGGAGGTTCGCCCCGTGGACCACATGGACGACGTGCTGCGGATGGCGTTGAAGCTGCCCGAGCCCGACACGTTGCTGAAGAACCCCTCGGAGGTCATGGACTGGCGCGTGGCGCAGCGGTCCCCATCCCCATCCTCCCATTGATATTGGGAGCTTGCCGGTCGCGTGCTACTATCGCAGGCGCGGATCACACGATGTGACCGCTGGTGATGCATGTCCCTGATCGATCTCTTCACACGTCGTGAGCGCAAGGTCCAGAAGCTGATGGGCCGCTACATGGAGATCTGGGTCGGATGCATCCGCGCCTTTCGCGACGCGTGGGACACCTACCTCTCGGAGGGCATCACGGAGGAGTTCCTGTACCGTGTGGACGCCACGCACAAGGAGGAGTCCCGAGCCGACGACATGCGGCGCCAGATCGAGCACGAGCTCTACTCCAAGGCGCTGATCCCCGAGTCGCGGGGCGACATCCTCGGTATCCTGGAGACGGTGGACCGCCTGCTGACCGAGGCGGAGTGGACGCTGTATGAGATCCAGCTGCAGGAGATCGTGATCCCCGACCCGATCAAGGCCAACGTGGTCAAGACGGTGGACCTCACCTGCTCCTGCTGCGAGATGGTGAACAAGGCGGTGCGGGCGCTGTTCGTCTCCGGCGGCAAGCGGCGCGACATCGAGGAACTGACCGACGAGATCGACGACCTCGAGAGCGAGGTGGACCACCTGGAGCGCGCGCTGATCCGAGGCATCTTCAAGCTCGACATCGATACCGGGGAGAAGCTTCTGCTCAAGGGGCTGGTTCGTCGACTGACCAAGGTCAGCGACGGGGCCGAGCACGTGGGCGACCGACTCACGCTGGTGAGCGTCAAGCGCCGGGTCTGACCCTGGCGGAGGAAGGGCTTGTACTACCTGCTGGGCGGTATCTTCCTGGGCTGGTCGCTGGGCGCCAACGACGCGGCCAACGTCTTCGGTACGGCGGTCAGCTCGCGCATGGTGAGCTTCTTCACCGCCGCGGTGCTGTGCTCCGGGTTCCTCGTGCTGGGGGCGCTGCTCGAGGGCGAGGCCGGGATGCAGACCATCGGCGCGCTGGCCAGCCAGAACCTGCGCACCGCCACGGTGACGTCCGTGGGGGCCGCGGTCTCGATCACGGTGATGACGCTGATCCGCATTCCCTCCTCCACGTCCCAGGCCGTGGTGGGCTCGATCATCGGCGTGGCGCTGATCAACAAGGCGCCGCTGCAGCTGGACGGTCTGCTCAAGGTCGTGATCTGCTGGGTCGGCACGCCGGTGGGGGCGCTGATCGTGGCCTGGGTCCTGTATCGCAGCCTGGGGTGGCTGCTCAACGCGCTGTCCCCCAACGTCTACACGCACGACGAGCTGATGCGCACCGGGCTGGTGCTGTCAGGAGCCTACGGAGCCTACGCGCTGGGGGCCAACAACGTGGCCAACGTCACCGGGGTCTACGTCGGAGCCGGTCTGCTGACGCCCCGGTGGGCCGTGATCGTGGGCGGGATCAGCATCGCCCTGGGCGTGCTGACCTACAGCAAGCCGGTGATGACCACGGTGGGCAAGTCCATCGTTCGCCTGGATGCCTTCAGCTCGCTGGTGGTGGTGCTGTCGGAGGCCGTGGTGGTGCACGTCTACGCCGTGGTAGGCGTCCCGGTCTCCACGTCCCAGGCGGTGGTGGGGGCGGTGATCGGCGTGGGCCTGATCAAGCAGGCGTCGGCGGTGAAGGCCAGCGTGATCTACCGCATCGTCATGGGTTGGATCGTGACGCCCGTCATCGCGGCCCTGGTGGCGGCGGGGCTGTATTTCGTGCTGCACCTGCGGTATGTGCCGTAGCGCTCCTCACCGCTGACGCGGGGCAGGGTACGAAAGCTCCACCCTGGCGCTGCCGCCGGGGGCGAGCTGCACGGTCTGCTTCAACGTTCCCAGCCGCTCGTGCCACAGCAGTAGCGTGTGCCGGCCGGGAGGGACCTGGTCCAGCACGAACGCCCCCCGGGGATCGGTCACCGTGTGGTACGGGTGACCCATGGCCACCACGTAGGCCTCCTCCCAGGGGTGCACGTCGCACCGCACCTGGACCACCCCGGGCCGGGCGATGCGGCGGTACAGCTTCTGGTCCTGGCGCGGGGTGCCGACGTTGAACAGCGTGCGACCCGAGGGCAGGGCCAGGGCGTGGAACGTATTGAGCACGGGATCCCTGTTGTGCAGCAGCACCTTGTTGCCCGCGGTGAGCGACAGCACATGGGGCACGAAGGTGCAGTGATACTCGGCCAGGGTCGGGGGTTGCTCCGGCGGCTTGCCCCGGGCGATGGTCTGCAGCATCACCACCACGTTGCGCAGCCCGCCGCCCCGCGCCACCAGCAACTGCTCCTGGCGCAGGTCGAACGTGCGGCAGTAGGCGCAGTCTCCGCTGAGCTTGGCCCTGGCCGGGGCCCCGGCCTCGCCCGCGTATCGGACCACGCCCAGGATCCGGCCCGGCTGCTTCACCGGCTCGGTGGCGTAGGCCGGCAGGTTTGCGTCCCGGACGCCACGCTCCGCGGCCGCGTCCCCTGGCCACAGCGGCGACAACAGCGCGGCGCCGATTCCGCCCACACCGGCCCTGAGCAGCGTTCGACGATGGATCATGCCGATTTGACGCATGTTGGAGAGTATAGCGCGCCGGTCCCGAGGGTTCCAGGCGGTTGACCCGTTCCGTGGTGAGGATAAGATGTCGATCATGGAGACGACCGTGGCACGCATTGCATTCATCGTGGTGTTGCTGTTGGGCGGGGCCGGGTGCCCGGACCCCGAGCTCAAGGGGTTGGAGGGGCGCTGGGCCGGTACGATCTACTGCTCCGACGGGGCATCCGAGCTGACGATGCACTTCACGCTGGAGGGCGACAACCTGGTGGGGACAGCCCAGACGCGCTACAAGGACAACAACAAGGCGTGGCAGAGCAGGGGGCAGGCCGGCACCTCGTGCGAGGACGACATCTGCCGCTCCAGCCGTGATTGCCCCGTGGGGTTCGTCAACTCGGACGCCTACGCCGGGGAGCTCCGCACGTGTGTGCTGAACCAGAAGTGCGCGGACAGGTGCGTCAAGGGCGACACGCTGCTGTCCAGCTGTGATCCGTGCGCGAACTGCACGCCGTGCCAGGTGTGCGATGCCTGTTCCACGGACTGGCTGCCGGTCAAGGTCCAGCTTTCCGACGAGAATGTGCTGATCCCCGACCCGACGCTCAAGCTGTGGCGCATCGGCTCCACCTTGCTCAAGGGCAGCATCTTCGACTACTGCACCGATGAACAGACACTGCACCCGGTGGTCGAGCTGAACAAGGACTGACGGCCGGTAAAACTCGCCTCCAGACGCATCTCAGTTGACAGCCGCCGAATTCCCGGGTAGGAGCCGGCCATGAGCCGTTGCCGTACTATTGCAATCATCGCCCACGTTGACCACGGGAAGACCACCCTACTGGACCACATGCTACGCCAGTCCGGAACGCTGAATGAGCGCGGTCCGGTGGTGGAGCGGATGATGGACAGCGATCCCCAGGAGCGCGAGCGCGGAATCACGATTCTGTCCAAGTGTACCGCCATCAAGTGGCACGACCGCACGATCCAGATCGTCGACACCCCGGGGCACCAGGACTTCGGTGGAGAGGTTGAGCGCATCCTGCGCATGGTGGATTCGGTGCTGCTCCTGGTGGACGCGGTCGAGGGCCCCATGCCGCAGACGCGCTACGTGCTGCGCAAGGCCCTGGCCCAGGGCTACCGCCCGATCGTGGTGATCAACAAGATGGATCGTCCCGGGATCCGCCCCACGGCGGTGCTGGAGGACGTGTTCGACCTGTTCAACACCCTGGGCGCCGACGACCGGCAGCTGGACTTCCCCGTGATCTACTGCTCCGGCCGGGAGGGGTGGGCCTCGCTGGAGGAGTCGACGCGGGGCACAGACTTGACGCCGCTGTTCCAGATGGTGCTGGACGAGGTGGAGCCCACCGCGACGGACGCCGCCGCGCCGCTGCAGCTGCAGGTGGCGACGCTGGACTACTCGGAGTATCTGGGGCGCATCGCCATCGGGCGGGTGCAGGCCGGCACCATCCGCCGCGGGATGCACGCGGACTGCTGCCGGCGCGACGGCGGCGTGGACAGCTTCCGCGTGACCAAGTTGATGGGTTTTCTGGGGCTGGAGCGCGTGGACTGCGAGCAGGCCTCCGCCGGAGACGTGGTGGCCCTGGCCGGGGTGGAGGGCGTCACCGTGGGGGAGACGATCTGCGACGCCGGGCGCCCCACGCCGATGCCCATGGTCCCCATCGACGAGCCCACGATCACCATGCTGTTCGGCATCAACAACTCTCCCTTCGCCGGCGAGGAGGGCCAGTACGTCACCAGCCGCCAGCTGCGGGAACGGCTGGAGCGTGAGCTGGAGCACAACGTGGGGCTGCGCATGGAGCCCACGGAGCGCAAGGACTTCTGGCGGCTCCATGGCCGGGGGACGCTGCACCTGAGCGTGCTGTTCGAGCGCATGCGGCGTGAGGGCTACGAGATGAGCGTGGGGCAGCCGCAGGTGGTGGTGCGCGACGGCGAGGAGCCGTTCGAGGAGGTGATCGTCTCGGTCCCGGCGGCCTTCACCGGAGTGGTGATCGAGAAGCTCTCCCGGCGCGGCGGTCAGCTGACGCGCCACGAGGTGGATGACAACGGCATCGCCTCGCTGGAGTTCGTGATGCCCAGCCGCGGGCTCATCGGGTACCGGAGCGACTTCCTCACCGACACCCACGGTGATGGGTTGATACACCACGCCTTCAGCCACTTCGCGCCCCTGTCGGGCACTTTCCGCCGACGGGAGAACGGCGCGATGGTGGTGCTGGAGCCCTGCATCACCGTGATCTACGGGCTGCACGGGTTGCAGGAACGCGGCAAGCTGCTGGTGGGCGCGGGAGCGCGGGTCTATGCCGGCCAGATCGTCGGACTGCACAACCGCTCCAACGATCTGGTGGTGAACCCCGGGCGCAAGAAGCAGCTGACCAACATCCGCGCCGCCAACCGCGACGAGGCGCTGCACCTGACCCCACACATGGAGCTCACCCTGGAGGAGGCGCTGGAGCTCATCGCCGACGACGAGCTGGTGGAGGTCACGCCCAAGTCGCTCCGTCTGCGCAAGCGGACCCTGGACCACCACGACCGCCGACGCCAGCAGCTGGGCAAGCTGGCGAGCTAGCGAGCTAGCGAGCTAGTAGGTAGCGGTCAGCGCAGCTTCACCGACAGGTGCCGGCTCTGCGGGTCTACGAAGCGCCATGGCTTGTCGGCCCAGATCCCGGCGTAGTCCACGTTGATCCGCGGCGTGCGCACCACCCGCCGCACCGGACGCGGACGGGGCTCGAGGTACAGCGGGGGCTCGACGACCGACAGCCCGTCATGACGTCGATCGATGCCCATGGCGCGGGTCAGCCGGCCCGGGCCGTGGCACGCGCCGCTGACGCCCTCCATCGGCTCCAGGGCGCGGATCAGCACCGCCGCTGGATAGCCCTCCTCGCGAGTCACCAGGTTGAGGCAGTTGTACATGCCGTAGATCAGGTAGACGTAGGCGTGGCCTGGCGGCCCGAACATCACCGCGTTGCGGGGGGTCATTCCGCGATGGGCGTGGCTCGCGGCGTCGGAGAACCCGTCGTAGGCCTCGGTTTCCACGATTCGGCCCTGACGCTGCCGGCCGTCCACCCTGTACACCAGCAGACACCCGATGAGATCCCGGGCCACGGCGAGGGTCCGACGGTCGAAGAAGGCGAGGTCCAGCATGGGTCGACCGATGGTAGCATGCAGCCGGGGTTCCGGGGTTCGAGTGCCGTTGACGGGCCCCGAAAAATTCAGCAAGCTTCTGTGAACCGAACGAGGAGCCCGATGCCCACGGCGACCACTGAGGAGCAGCAAGAGATCATCGCTCTCATGAGAGAGTTGCTCAACGAGAGCTACACCCACCTGCGGGTGAACCGCGTCCTGATCGAGGAAGATCTCGAGCAGGGGTCGACCTCCGTCTCCTGCGAGGTGACCGACGAGGCATCCAGCGAGAAGTTCGTCATCGCCGGCAAGGGCAGCGGCGCCATCGATGCCTTCTTCCAGGGGATGGTGGAGCGCTTCGCCACCGAGTATCCCTCGCTGCGGACCATCCGATTCTCGGCCTTCACGGTGCAGGCCCGCCTGGATACCAAGAAGGACTACTCCGGGGCTGACGCCGAGGGCGAGGTCACGCTGGAGATCACCAACTCGGAGGGGAAGGCCTTTCGCTTCTTGCACGCCTCCCGCAGCATCATCGGATCGGGCATCATCACCACGCTGCTGGGGATGGAGTACTTCATCAACAGCGAGCGCGCCTTCGTCAGCATGTACTACGCGATCAAGGACGCCAAGGAACGCAATCGCCCCGATCTGGTCCAGCGCTACACCAACCGCGTGGCGCGGCTGGTGCAGAACACCTCCTACTCCGAGGTGATCGGGAAGCTGCGAAAGGAGCTGGTCTGAGAGCCGCGGCGTCCTGGTCCGAGAACCCGCGGCGTCCACACGTCATGGCTGCCCGTCCTGATCCACCTGCTCCCGCAGCAGCCCCTTGAGCTCCATGAACGAACAGCCGGAGCTGCCCACCAGGGTCGCCGGGCTGAGGTCCTCGAAGCCCCAGTCCATGGGCCGGCCCCGCGCGACGGCGAACGCGCCGCCGGTGATGCGCCCGACCACGGCGAAGCCGCCCTGCAGCGACAAGCGTCCCGCCTCGCTCACGCGTGGTAGATCGTAGACGTCGACCTCCACCAGCCCATCCTGGCAGCTGAGCACGAGCTGGTCATAGAGCAGGCGCCGCTCCAGCATCAGCACGTTGCCCAGCGGGGAGGTGAACACCCGCTGCCACTGGTCGAGATGGCCGGCCACGGCCTGCTCACGGGGGAGGAAGAACAGGCCGTCGTCCATGATTCGCCGTGCCAGCATCCCCTGATGCGCGGGGACGATCTCCACGAACCCACGCTCGTGGAGCGCGACGGTCATCTCCTCCTTGACCCACCAGCTGCCCGGCTGGTGCGGCGTACAGCCGAAGAAGATGCTCTCGTCTCCGGCGGTCTTGATGAACCACGAGACGAGGGCGGCCACGTCCACCAGGCTGGAGAGGTTGCCGATGCGGCGGTCGCCATTGATCACCACCACGTCGCCGCCGATGGGGTGCACCGCGTCGAGGAAGTAGAACCGACCCTCTTCAGGTTGTGGGAGCGCCAGCTTCTCTCCCACCTTCAGCCGACCCAGATCCCGGGTGCGTTGGGGTGTCGTCAGGTGGACGTCGCCGTGGCTGTCGAAGGCGACGAACATCACATCACGCGGCCTGAGCCCCTCACGAAACTGCTGCTTCAGCCCCTGGATCATGGCCAGGGCGCTGGTGTAGTACTTCGTCTGTGTCGCCACCATGATTGCCATCATATCCCATGACGCTCAAAACTTCCTCTTCGCGCGCTTGCGTGGTCCAGCCAGGTGCGGTACAGAACGAATATGCGCTCCTCCATGGAGACCATCGCGCCGGGGCTGTTGATCGCTGCTCCGTCCCTGCAGGATCCCAACTTCGACAAGACCGTGGTGTTGATGTGCATGCACAACGAGCAGGGCGCCATGGGTCTGGTGATCAACCGCCCGTCGCCCATGTCGCTCAAGGACATCATGGATCAGCTCGGTGTGGTGTGCCTGGGTGATGGCGATCAGGCGGCGATGGTGGGAGGCCCCGTGGCGCTGGACAGCGGGCTGCTGCTGTACCAGGTGGATCCGGAGAGCGAGGAGGGCGAGGGCGAGGACGAGCTCACGGTGACCAGTGAGCTGCGCCTGTGTCCCAACCGGGAGATGCTGCTCAGCATCGGCCGGGGCGAGGGGCCGACGCACTACCTGATGTTCCTCGGTCACTCGGGCTGGGGCCCGGGCCAGCTGGAGTGGGAGTTCTCGCAGGGGGCGTGGGTCCCGGCCAGGACCCGGCTGGAGCTGATCTTCAGCGTCCCGTTCGAGGATCGCTGGGACGAGGCGCTGCGCGGGGAGGGGCTGCACCCGGGTCAGATCGGATCGTCTCGGCCACAGGCCTGAGCGCTCGGCGTGAGCGCTCGGCCCGAGCTCAGGTGCGTGCCGGCGTGGACCGTCCCACCGTGGAGCAGATCGACTCCGCTTCGCTGACCCAGGGCTCCCAGTCGAACGCCTCACGGAACCGGTGGTCGGCGATGACACATGGGTACTTGAAGAAGTTGACGAGGTAGGGCGGAAAGCTGCTGGAGAACAGTCGGTTCAGCCGCAGGTAGGCCGATGCCAGCGTGGCCGGCATGTGGATCTGCCGCGCCGGGATCCGGTTCAGTGCTTCACTCCAGGGAAACGGGCTGCGGCCGGCGACGTTGAACACGCCCGCGGTGTGTCCGCTGCCCGCCTTGAGGATCGCCGCCACCAGATCCCGTTCGTGGATGAACTGGACCATGGGATCGAAACCCATCATCACCGGCACCACCGACGAGCGCAGGAATCGGCTCATGGCGTTGTTGATCGTGGGGCCCACAACGTTGCAGGGTCGGAGCACCACCACCTGGACCTCCGGATGGCGCCAGACCCACGTCGACGCCAGATTGTCGAGCTGGATCGCGTCGGCGATCTGGGGGAAGGCTGCGCCCGCGCGCAGCGGCTCGTCCTCGTGGATCGGGATGTGGTTGTGCGGATGAGCGCCGTAGATGTGAAACGTGGACAGCACGACGAAGCTCCGGACGCCGTACTTCAGCGCCAGGTCCATCAGCTTGCCGCTGCCGATGACGTTGAGGTCGAAGCGCTTTCCCATGCGCTCCTTGAGGTTGCCCACCCGTCCCAGGTGCAGCACGCACTGTGGACGATGACGGCGATAGACGTCCTCGATGCGGGTCTTGTTGTAGTTGGCGCGGTAGGTCTGCGCCGGGTAGTCCAGCGGCGGGCCGAGGGGCCGGTAGTCCACACCCACGACATCGTGTCCCTGCTGCACCAGCGCGGCTCCCACCAGCCGCGCCAGGCCACCGGCGATCCCCGTGATCATCGTGACTGGATTGGCCATCGTTGTCTCCTTCGTCGGTGCCGGATGCGCTCAGAAGATCGACTCGCGACGGGCAAGCCCCTCGTCGATCATGGTCTGGACGCGCGACGACACCTGTCTCACCTTCTCGTCGATGATCTCGTCCTCGTCGTCGAACGGGCCTGAGAAGTGCATCGGTTCGCCGAAGTGGACCCGGAACTTCACCGGCAACGGCAGGTAGGCCAGCGGGCCGAGGATCGGCAACAGCGGGGCGATGGGCGCGTAGGGGGCGTTGAGCAGCCGCGCCAGCGGCTTGACGTCGTACAGGCTGACGATGGACTCCTCACCGCCGATGACCGCTACCGGGACGATGGGAGCCTGGGTCTGCAGGGCCAGCCGCATGAAGCCGCGGCCGAACTCCACCAGCTGGTAGCGGTGGTCCCAGGTCTTGCCGCTGCCCCGGGCGCCCTCGGGGAAGACGAGGATCGCGTTGTCCGCCTGCAGCAGGTTGCGGCAGTTGATCGGGTCACCGAGCACGGCCCCGGAGCGGCTGAAGGCGGTGTTCACCACGGGCAGGGTGGGGAACCACCGCTCCACCATGGGCCGCACCAGCCGCGGCGGGGTGGCGTGGAGCAGGCAGGCCACCGCGATGACCAGCCCGTCGAAGGGCAGCTGCCCGGAGTGGTTGGGGACCACCAGCACACGGCCGGCGGGGATGTTCTCGATGCCAAAGATCTCGGGCCGGAAGTACTGATAGATGCGGTAGGCCAGGGAGTAGTACAGTTTGCTCTGCCGCGGGCTGAAGCCCCACGGGTCGAAGCCCAGCGCGTTGGTCTTGACCGGAAGGGAGTCGATGGACTTGTCGACCGTTGGCTCCCACAGCAGGGACTGGATCAGATGGTTGAGCGCTTGCATCGGCCCATTGTAGTCCCGGCAGCGGGGCGGGGGTCAACTGGCGGTGGATCCACTCGATCCATTAACGTACACTACTCACGAGGGCCTTCGCCAGCTGGAGTCAGATCATGAGGTTGTCGCTGTCCATCCTTGCGGTGGTCTGCCTCACGGCGGGCCTGTCGTGCACCCAGGAGTTCCAGGGCCAGTCCGACGGTCCGCTGTACTTCACCGAGATGGGGATCCCGGCGCGGTGGGCGTGGCGAACATGGTGAACAACGTGGCGGTGAACACCGGGATCCACATCGACGATCTGTCCAACGGCACCGGGCTGGCGAAGCAAACCGACGGCGAGGCCGTGGAGTGTGATCCCTTCGTGCTCTCCGGCAACCCGGTGGCGGACATCATCTGGGTCGTGGACGAGTCGGGCTCGATGTCCGACAACCGCCTCGACGTGGCAGCCAACGCCGCCGACTTCTTCGCGCGGGCGGTGAAGTCGGGACTGGACTTCCGCATGGCGGTCACCGGGGTGTGCAACCCCAGCGGGAGCTACTCCAGCATCGTGGGCAAGTTCTGCAGCAAGATCAGCACCAGCAGCAACGACGACGGTGGCACCGACCGCTTCCTGTTGCCCACCGAGCAGGCGATCTTCGAGGCCTGCGTCAAGAACCCACCAGGCTACGAGGGCGGGTCGGAGTACGGGCTGACCAACGCCCGGGAGGCGGTGAAGAAGCACCTGCCGCGGGCAACGAACAGCGTGAGCAAGGTGCGGTCGGGGGCCACGCTGGTGGTGATCATGGCCACCGACGAGTCGCCGCAGGAGCTCAAGACGCTCAGCGGGTTCTACAGCTACTACAAGACGTGCCAGCTCCCGGCGGACATGCAGAACCAGGTCAACGCCTACATCCAGCAGGACATGGACATCTACACCGGCAAGCTCACCCCGGAGAGCAAGGCCATCGTCCATATGGTGGGCGGGGTCTGCAACAACACCTGCAACGCGCAGATCGGCCATGGGTACAACGAGCTGGTGAAGGCCACCGGCGGCATCACCGCCGACGTGTGCCAGGCCAACCTGGGGGCCACGCTGCAGATCATCATCGACACCATCATCGGTCAGTCCAGCCCGGCGAAGCTGGAGTACGTGCCGATCAGCGCGTCGCTGGCGGTGGCGGTGGACAAGACCCAGCTCGATCGCAGCCGGGTCAAGGGCTTCGACTACGCCTCCTCCTCCAACACGCTGATCTTCGTCGGCGTCCCGTTCCCCAAGGGGAGCCAGGTGGTGGCGTCCTATCGCCGGTTCAAGGATCAGGGGCCGATCATCGAGTAGCCGATCAGTCCTCCAGCAGGAACTTCTCCTCCTCCACGAAGTCCGCCGGCCGGGGCAGCACGGGCCAGCCCCGCTCACGAGAGTAGCGCGCGAAGTCCGGGTTGGGGTACACGCTCCAGGCCTCGGCGGCCAGCTGCATCATCGGACCGTCGAGGCTGCCGTTGCCGGCGCAGAACCGGATGCGGGATGGTGGCACCAGGCTGAGCAGCTTCTCGGCCTTGCCCTCGCCGGCGCAGGAGATGCCGTGATGCTTGCCGGTGAAGCGGCCGTCGCGGTCCAGCTCGAAGTCCATGCCCACGATGCTGGCCACCGGCAGGATGTGGGTCAGGGGCAGCAGGAAGTCGGTGGGGGTGCCGGAGACGACCCAGATCGGGTAGCCCCGCCGGGCCAGGTCGTACAGCGCCTCCACGGCCTCCCAGATCCAGGCGCGTCGAGAGTGGTGCAGCCACCACTGCTCCAGGTGCTGGGCCAGGTCAGCGGGGGTCATGCTGCTGTAGAACGTGAGCAGGTAGCGGCATCCGGTGGGCGGGTCGTCGCGGTAGATCCGCATGTAGGTCGGCCAGCGCTCGGCGGAGATCGTGCCCTGAGCCATCATCCACCGGGTGAAGTCGTCGGCCACGTCGCCGGTCCACAGCGTGCCGTCCGCGTCGAAGATCGCGATCGCTTCGTCCTCGCAGGGGGGGATCTCGCGGATGTATCGCGGTATCAGCTCGGGCTGGCGTACGATTCGAAGACCGTAGGGGTCGGTGGCTGGCTGTGTCATGGGTCCTGGTCCGCCCTTGGGCTATTTCCGGCCAGACTTGCGTGGCGTCGTGCGACGACCTGGGGGGGCCGGTGGTGGGGTGAGCTGGTTCCGGACCAGCTCCTGTCCCAGGCGGTGAATCGCCTGATGGCGGTCTCCACCCGGTGCAACATGCTGCTTCAGCAGCGCCCTGGCCTTGCGCGGCTCGAGCAGCGCCAGGTGTGACTCGGCCTGCACGTGCAGCACGGCGTGCAACAGCATCGACTCCACCGGTATGTGGTCGGCAGGGAGCGAGTGCGTGTGGGCCTCCATCACCAGCAGGTGGCGCTCCAGCTCGTCCAGCGCCAGCCAGTCCTCGGTGTTGATGCCCTGTTCGGCGCGGTACGGACCGTAGAGTCCGGTCAGCGGGTAGGTCGTCTCTGCGTCGTTCCAGAACAGGTCATCGTCCCACGCCTCCTCCACCGTGGGCAGCTGCGGCGGCGAGTCCCCCATGCGGCTGACGACCTGGGGCGCGACGGTGCGGCTGATCATCTCCTTCACCGAGCGGACGGTGATCTGGTGCGCCCACTCGTCGCTGAAGTCGAACAGGTAGCCGAAGGTGTCTCCTGGCCGGAGCCCCAGCGAATCGAGACGGACGACCTTGGCCTCCGATGGCAGCTCCTCGTCCATGTCGACGCTGGAGCCGCTGAACCGCCGTGTCTCGGGGTCGTAGGGCGGGCCGAACATGAACTCGTAGCCCTCCTGCTCCACGCGGTCGAAGGCCAGGTGGATGATCTCGTGCAGGTCCTGCAGCGTGTTGTCCCCGCTGAGGCGGATGCGGCGGCAGACACGCTCCTCCAGCACGACCGGGGCGTATACCAGCTCCAGATCCAGCTCGAAGATCTTGAGCGGCATGGCCGCCGGCAGTCGTCCGGCCCGACGCGCGCGCTCCTCGGACAGCGAGATGATGTGTCCGTTCTTCAGCTCCGGGCTCAGGTCCCAGCGGGTCTGGCGCCAGTTGGTGATCGTGCCTCGATCGTTGCACTGGGTGCAGGCCCACTGGATGTCGTCACTCTGGGGGTCGCACCCCAGCCGGATCTTGCCCGGGCAACGGCGACGATTGGGTCGCTTGCGGCACCCCACCGCGCTGACCTGGAACTCGCCGACACTGATCAGGCAGGCGGCCGAGACGATCTGCCCCAGAAAGCGCGCCTTGCGCGCGTTCTGCCCCCGGGGCAGACGCCCGCCCGGCAGGTCGAAGTCGCTGATGTCGGCGATCCAGAACTCTCCCATTCAAGACAAATTGCACCACTTCCGGCCCAGAATCACAATCGCGATTTGCGTCGGGCCGTGGATGCACTCACCGGCGCCGTGGACGTGCAAGCAGCGGGAGCAGCAGCAGCACCAGCGGCGCCGGCAGACCGGTCGCGCCAGGGCCGGGCAACGTCGAGCAGCTGCCCAGCACCTCGTTGACCCGTGGGAATCCCGTGGCCGGTGGGGGCAGCGCCGGACCGCCATCACTGTCCTCGATCAGCACCGCGCCGTCGGTGGAGACGCCGCTGTCCGGCTCGGTCATCCCGCTGTCCGGGGGCAGCGCGGGGGTGCTGTCCGGCGGCGGTGGTGGTGGCGGCGGCTGTCCGCAGATCCCGCCCTCGTCCACGGCGCCGTCGCAGTCGTTGTCCAGGCGGGTGAGTGTTTGTAGGCCGAGCTGTCTGATGGTCCACCGTAGCAGGTCAGGGTGTACTTCCAGGGGGCGGGGCCCGAGGGTGGTCCGTGCTTGAAGGCTGTCTCGCGGTCGAGGTCGTCAATCGGTTCCTCGCCGCCGCAGGCCGAAGCCAGCGCCAACAGCAGCAGGGCTGGGAAGCACACCCCCCACACCCTGCAACCTCGCGCGGGCAGTCGTGGGTCACGCTCGCCGTCGGTGGTCGAGATCTCGTTGGGTTTGGGTCGAGGGGCGGGATCCATGCCGGGGGTAGAGCAAGCTTCGGGCCACGTCACGCAGTTGGATAACGATGCGCCGCGTCAACCCCGTTGATGCTTGATGCCCACCACCCCCATGGTTTCTTTACATGTTTTTCTCTTGACAACCTCAGGCTCCAGGTCACACTTGGGAACTCTCACCTACACCGAAAGTGAACAATCTCGCACCCCAGGCGCAGATCTCAATGTTCAATTCGCATAGTGTCAGGATGGCGGTCAGGCCGCCAGAGTCGTTCAGTCCGATCGACGTCGAAACGTCACCAGTAACCCGCCATACGCTCCACCAGACGCCACATTCCTCACTCGATATCCTCGAACACGAAGCAGGCGAGTTCGACCTGTGCTGCTCACAGACCGACCTCACGGCCTGGGTTCTGTCGGGATCGGCTGAGGTCTCCATGGATGACGGACGGGATGTGGTGCTCGGTCCGGGGAATGCCCTGTTCTTGCCTCGTGGGCTGCATGGGCGCTGGATCGTTCGGGAATCGCTCCGAACGGCTGTTGTGTTCAACGACTGACCCCCTGATCGGTTGACAGGGTCCGCGATAGGTCTACCCTTATAGAGGAATTAGGAAACCTCTATGACGGTACGAATTTCAACGGTACCCACCACAACCACCAATAGACAGGGAAGACAGATGAAGCTGATCCACCACCATCGACGTGGTCCCCGTTTCAAGGAGTGGGGTTGTCCTCGAACCCGCAACCGCACCAACTGGTGCTTCCGATCGTGCATGCCTGCAGACGGGATCGGGGCCTGTGGACGTGTGGCGCCCCATGGATTCCTGGGGCGAACGCAGCTCGCAATCCTGAACCACAAGGTCGAGGATCTGGACTAGCCCCAGCGGACCTACACCATCTGCTCCGGCCGTCCCGTCTGCCCCTCCTTCTTGTTGGTTGGGAACAGGCGATAACCCCAGTCCATCCGCAGAAGCGCGACCAGCATCAGCAGCAGGGTCACGAGCACACCACCAGCGAGGTACTTGTTGTACACCTCGCGGGAGAAGATTTTTCCCTCACCGACCGCAGGCATGTGCAGCGGTTGGGCCGTCAGGCCATACCGCTGACACAGCACGTCGACCTGCGTGAGGTGGATCACCGGCAAGCCTCGATTGGCGAAGCGCGTCATCACGGAGTCGATATTCGCACCGCGAGGGGGCCGGCGGTTGAGGCCGGGCTTGAACAGGTGCTTGCCCACGTGGGTGCCCACCGAGGTGGTGCCGCCGCCGACGTTGATGTAGGCCTTGATCTCGGCGTCCTCGGAGTGGTCTTTGTACAGCGCCATGCGCTGCACGAGGCCGTCCATGTAGCTTTTCACCTCCATCGGCGTCAGGCCGTTGCGCAGGATCGCCTGCTCGATGAGCTGCTTCCCTTGCCTGGACAACCCAAGGGCGCGGTCGTCGATGCCGCCGGGTGAGACAGCCAGGCTGTGAAACGAGATCAGACGGTTGCGATGGAGCAGCGTCTCCATGTCGGGCCACATGAACCCCGGGATGTTGGCCCCCCACTGGGAAGCACCGGCGCTGGAGACGATCAACGGCTTGAGCTTGAGGGTCTGCAGCGCGGCCACCACGGTGGTGTTGAGCGCGGGGAACGAGCCGGACAGCCCGACGGCCACCGTGTCGCCAGAGTTGATCCTGGCGCGCTTGAGCAGGTGCACCATCACCGCCGCGAAGTTGGGGTTGATCGTGGCCTGTTTGGCTGGCAGATGCCCCGTGTTGGTCGTCACCGGCGAGATCAGCTGACCGATCAGCCCCGACTGCGCCGGGTCGGACTCGGTGTCGATGAAGAGGCCGCGCTTGAGCCGCTCGCGCTTGAGCACCCGGAACGCCTGGCGCGCCAGCCGCGCCGCCGCCATCTTCTCCTTGTAGTACGGCTGGACCTCCCGCGTGAGGAACGTCTCCACCGAGATCAGTCCCACCAGCGCGGCCAGGGCCAGCACCACGAGCACCCGGGCAGAGGTGCGTTGAGGTCGCCAGTACACCTTCTTCATTGCAGGATCTCCGTGCCCACCGCGAGCACCAGAATCAGGCGCACGATGACCGATATGGTGATCAGGGACGCGAGGGTGGTCACCACGGTCTGCCGGTCCATCCACACCGCGATTAGCCCTGGAATGATGAAGCCGATGGTGGCGAAGTCCTGATGCCACATGCCGGACCAGTTGTTGACCAGCATGCCGAGGATGAAGCCCATGAGGATCATCAGCGCCGTCCGCCGCCTCCCATAGACGATGAAGAACGCCGACAGGAAGTGCACAACGGCGAAGGTGGCGATGGCCACGGCGAAGGTCGCCGCCAGATTCAGCGGGCGGCTCATGTTCAGCGCAATGTAGCCCGGCACGATGAGTCCGGCCGAGGCAATGCCGAACAGCTCGGTGGAGATCAGACCCACCGCGAGACCGATGCCGACAGCCAGAGGCAGCAGATCCATCATCCTGTCCTGTTCGCCACGGGGTATTCCACATCCGGCTCGTCTGGCCGGGTGAGCTGCGAACGGTTGCGGAAGTACCGTACCAGGGCGATGCCCTGGCCATAGATGTTGGCCATGCCGAGCACCAGCGTTCGACGGCCGCACAGCCCCATGATGGTCTCGAAGATCTCGTCGGTCCGCTGATCGTCGACGAAGACGAACGGGTTGACGTCCACACCGAGCTTGGACGCCACCCGCGCGAACTGGTAGGCGCCCGATCCCATCAGCACCACCCGGTGAGCGGCGTGCCAGAAGCTCGTGTCGCGCGCCAGCTGCACCGTGCGCGAGGGTCGGTCGGCGCGCAGGTTGAACACCGCGATGACCCGGTCCACCTCCGGGTGCTTGGCCAGGGTCATGTTCCAGATCGTCTCGGTGGATTGAGGATCGTTGGCCGCGAAGCCGTTGACGAACACCACCTGCCGCCCGAAGAAGTCCACCTCGTACTCGAACAGGGCGCCCGGGTCGGGATCTGCGGCCCACATCCCCTTGAGGCACGCCTCCCGCGGCTGGCCCAGCTCCTGCAGCACACGGAGCGCCAGCGCCACGTTCTCCCGGTGCTCGACGTAGCGGAAGCGATCCATCTCCTCGTCGGTGACGGCGGCCAGGTCGTCGTCGCTCACCGTCACCACCCGCGTCTGCCGATCCTCGGCCGCGTGCTGCAGCGCGGCCAGGTTGCGGCGCTCGCCGGTGATCAGCACGCCCTTGACCGGGATCATGCTGGCGATGGCCAGCGCCACGTCGGCCTCGGTGGGTCCCATCACGTCCAGGTGGTCGGGGCGGATGTTGGTGATCACGCCGTGAGTCGCCCGCACCATCTTGTCCTCGCTGACCCAGTGCAGCTCCGGGATCAGCGCCATGCACTCGATGATCAGCGCCTCGACGCCGTTGCGCGTCGCCACATCCACGATGCGAAGCTGCTCGACGATGTTGGCCCCCGTCGGACGGAACACGGGCACCTCCCGCGCATCAGGCAGGATCATCCGGGCCAGGGTGCCGGTGGTCTTGGCCGCGGTGGGTGTTCCCGCGGCGCGCAGCCCGGCGGCAATGAGTCGGGTAACGCTGGATTTCCCCCGGGTCCCGCTGACGTGGATCCGGATCGGGATGCGCGCCAGCTTGCGCCGGTGCATCACTGTCTCCACCACGCCGAGACCAACGAGGGTGCCTGCGGCGACGCACAGGATCTCGATACCGGTCATGGGGGCCACGATACGGTCATGGAGTCAGGAAAAACGATGCCGCAGATCCGGCTGGGGAGTCAACCAGTGAGGCGGGGAGGAGAGAGAGGCTACTCGTCGTCGGCCTTCGTGGGGGCCTTCTTGGGGGCGTCCTTGGGGGCTTTCTTGACCACCTTCTTGGGGGCCGTCTTGACCACCTTCTTGGGGGCCGTCTTGACCACCTTCTTGGGGGCCGTCTTGACCACCTTCTTGGGGGCCTTCTTGACCACCTTCTTGGGGGCCGGCGCCACGGGTGGGTCGTCGGCAAAGACGGTCGGGGCGGCGAGGGTCATGGCCAGGCCCAGCACGATGGTTCTGATCAGGGTACGCATTGTGGTTCTCCTTGGTCGTTGATACAGGTTGGTCAACTCTTGATGCGAAGTTCTTCCCGCTCCTCGATGGGAGGCACGGGTGTTGGAGGACTGATGATCGGCTGCTTGGTGCTCGGGACGGTATCTGGCGTGGTTCCCTTCTTGTTGCTGGCCTTGGGCTCGGCTTTCTTGGTTCCACGTGGCATGGGAACTCCGGGTTGCGCCCGCCAAGTACAACCACCGTGCCAGGTTGCCGTAGACCTTGTATCGATGGGTTGGAACAGGGCGTCCGACGGATCGGAGGTTGCAACTCCGAGTAGATCGGAGCAAGATGCTCCGGAACTGAAGATTTCGGAGGTCTGGGATCCGATGATCGCCCGACTCCTACTTGCACTACAGCAACGCCAGCTGAGCCAGACGCTGATGCGTCACCTCTCCGGCCCCGACACCATCGTCGAGTCGCTGGGAAACCGCCAGCGCCTCCTGGACCGTCTTCGTCGCGAGGTGTTCGACGTGGTGGTGGTGAGTGACGTCAAGCTCCCCAGCCGCATCACAGACCTGACCGACACCATGCTACAGATCGGCGATGGGCCGGCGCTGGTCGTCATCACGGATGGCATCGATCTGGAGCAGCAGACGCGCCTCATGGCCGCGGGGTGCCAGGCCGTGCTGGACGCCAACGTCTCCAGCGATGCGCTGGTGGAGGTGGTGCTCTCGCAGCTGGAGCAGCGACGGGAGCTGGAGCGCCGTCGGCTGGTGGGAACGCGACGGCTGTCACGTCCGCGGTTGACCGACTTCGTTTCTCGCAGCCCCACGATGCAGGCCTTCATCGCCACCGTGGAGCGCGTGGTGGACGGGAACATCTCGTTGCTGCTGCTGGGGGAGACCGGAGTGGGCAAGGAACGACTGGCCCGCGCGATCCACAACGAGGGTCCCCGATCCAGCGGGCCGTTCGTCGCCGTAAACTGCGCCGCGCTGCCCGAGGCGCTGCTGGAGAGCGAGCTCTTCGGGCACGAGGAGGGGGCCTTCACCGGGGCCGTGCGTTCTCGCCGCGGGTGCTTCGAGCTGTCCCACAACGGGACGGTGTTTCTCGACGAGATCGGCGATCTGCCGAACCACCTGCAGGTGAAGCTCTTGAGCGTGTTGCAGGAGCGCGAGTTCCGTCGGGTGGGCGGTGAGCGAACGATCTCGGTGGACGTTCGGGTGATGGCGGCGACCAACCGTGACCTGGAGCAGGAGGTGAGCCTGGGTCGATTCCGCAACGACCTGTTCTATCGCCTGAGCGTGATGACGTTGACGATCCCCCCCCTGCGGGAGCGCCGGGAGGATATCCCCGATCTGGTCGACAACTACATCGAGCACCTGCGGCCGCGTCTGGGGCGCGAGGTGTACGGCATCGTCGACGAGGCGATGGCCACGCTGCAGGAGTATCAGTGGCCCGGAAACGTGCGTGAGCTGATCAACGTGGTGGAGCGCGCCATGCTGCTGGCCGGCGGACGGCTGATCGGCCTGTCGGAGCTGCCGCTGTCCATCAGCCAGGGGTCGACGATGATCGCGCCCGCGCCGCTGCTGTCCCGGGAGGAACTGCCCGAGGAGTGGCTCGACCGCCCGCTGTCCGATGTCCGACGCGACGCGATGAACCGCGTCGAGCGCGCCTACATCGCCGGCATGTTGCGCCAGACGGGTGGACGCGTGGGCGAGACAGCCCGCCGCGCCGGGATCCAGCCGCGGTCGCTGTACGACAAGATGAAGCAGCACAACCTGAGCAAGGAGGAGTTTCGCGTCAGGAACGGGGCGCATCGGAACGATCAGGCTTGACCTCGGTTCCGCCGATCCAGCCCCTGCGGCGGAAGAACATCACCAGCAGCGTGGCCACCACGGCCATCAGGGTCAGCGCGGCGGGGTAGCCCCAGGACCAACCCAGCTCGGGCATGTTGAGCGGCTTGCTGCGATCGAAGTTCATGCCATACAGCCCGGCGATGAACGTCAGCGGGATGAACACCGTGGCGATGATCGTCAGCACCTTGGTGATTTCGCCCGTACGGATGCTGAGGCTGCCGAGGTAGGCCTCGGTCAGGCCTCCGGCGAGCTCGCGCGAGGTCTCCACCAGCTCCATCAGCTGGATCGTGTGGTCGTAGCAGTCCCTGAGGTAGATCCGGGTCTCCGCCGTGATCAGCGCGCTCTCCTGGCGCTGGAGCACCGAGACCGCCTCCCGCAGCGGCCAGATCGCCCTGCGCAGGGTCAGCAGTTCGTGCCGGATGTCGTTGATCTGTTCCAGGATGCCCGGACGCGGGTGCTCGATCACGGCGTTCTCCACCTGCTCCAGCCGCTCGGTGAACTGCTCCACCACCGGGAAGCAGGCGTCCACCACGGCGTCCGTCAGGGCGTAGGCCAGAAAGTCGGCGCCGCCGGTCCGGATGCGGGGCTTCCCCCGTCGCAGTCGGTGGCGCACCGGCTCGAAGCAGTCCCCCTCGCGCTCCTGGAACGTCACGACGAAGCGCTGGCCGAAGAAGATGCTGACCTGCTCCGGGTCCAGCTGCTGTGCCCGGGCCAGCAGACGGACGACGATGTAGAAGTAGTCGTTGTACTCCTCCACCTTGGGGCGCTGGTGCACGTTGAGCACGTCCTCCAGCGACAGCCGGTGCAGGCCGAAGATGTCACCCACCTGCTCCACCACGGCGATGTCCTTGAGGCCGATGACGTTGACCCACAGCATGGGCCAGCGTGCCCGGTGGGCCTCGATCTGGCTCACGGAGTCGAGGCGCTCCTCGACCAGTCCCTCGCCGGAGTACCCGATGATCTCCACCCGCGTAGGGGTCGCGGCGGGGTCGATGGACAGCAGGCCGGGTTCCGCGCCCACCTTGGCCTGCCGCCGATGATACAGACGTCGTCGCCTACGCTTCAGCGTCATGCTTGCCCCTCCTCGGGTCAGATCTCGGTGTTGGGTGGGATCACCGCGCCCTTCTTGATGATCGTGATGCCGTCCCGGACCCAGTACAACTCGCCCTCGCGGTCCGGTTGCCCCAGCTGGCTGCGGATGCAGACCCGATCGCCGATGCGGGCGTTCTTGTCGATGATTGCGCGCTCGATGGTGCAGGCGCGGCCGATGCCCAACGGCGGCGTGTCGGGCCCGGGAGGCTCGCCACCGTAGAGCACCTGCTCCCCCTCGTAGAAGTCGGCGCCCAGCATCACCACGTCCTTGAGGAAGGTCTCCTTGCGCACGCTGCTGCGGACGCCGACGATGGAGTCGGTGATGTGAGCGCCGTCGATGTCGGAGCCCTCGACGATCAGGCTGTCCCGGATGTCGGAGTGGATCACCCGGCTGGGAGGCAGCGATCGTGAACGGGTGTAGAACGGCCAGCGCGGCGAGTAGAGCGAGAACGGGGGGTTGGCCTGAGCCAGGCTGATGTTGGCCTCGAAGAACGAGCCGATGGTGCCGATGTCCTGCCAGTAGCCGACAAAGGGGAACGCCAGCACCCTGTACCGGGGGATGGCCGCCGGGATCAGCTGCTTGCCGAAATCGGTGTGTGTGGTGTCGGACAGGATCTGGGTCAGCACCTCGGGCTGGAACACGTAGACGCCCATGGAGCCCAGGTAGCGATCCGGGCCAGGGGGCAGCCCGAGGGACTCGAACAGCCGGGTCGGGGCGGCAAACCGATCGAGGACCGACGGATCCTGAGACTTCTCCACGAACTCCTGTACCTGGCCCGACTCATCGGCCCGCAGCACCCCCATCCGCGGAGCCTCCTGCCGTGTCACGGGGTGGACGCAGAGCGTGATGTCAGCCCGATTCTCGCGGTGGAACTCGATCAGCTCGCCGTAGTCCATGCGGTACAGGTGGTCTCCCGACAGGATCAGCACCTGGTCCGCCTTGTAGTACGTCAGGTGGCGCAGGGTGGCGCGGACGGCGTCGGCCGTGCCCTGGTACCAGTCCTGGCCCTGGGGCGTCTGCTCGGCGGCGAGGATGTCGACGAATCCATCGGTGAACATGTCAAACTGGTACGTCTGCATGATGTGGCGGTGCATGCTGGCCGACAGGAACTGGGTCAGCACGAACACGCGCTTGAGGCCGGAGTTGATGCAGTTGGAGATGGGGATGTCGATCAGCCGGTACTTGCCGGCGAACGCCACCGCCGGCTTGGCCCGCTCCAGTGTGAGAGGAAACAGCCGTGTACCTCGCCCTCCGCCCAGAATGACTGTGGTGACGTTACGCACCCGCTCGGCTCCTGCATCAGTTTGATAGCTCCAGCATACACCATATGTATAATGGTGCATGGGTCGCCTCGGGACATCGCGCACAGTGGGGGCGCACCGCTCGGGTGCGGAGCGCAGCGCGAAAAATGTCGCGTGCTGGGCGCTAGCGCTCGGTGCATTGGTGGTGGAGGTCGCGGCGTGGGCCCAGCCCGCTCCCGATGCGGGGCCGCCGCCGGCTGACGTCGGACCCGACGCCCCCGGCCGAGATGCTGCGCCGGTGGATGCGGGGGTGGCCGACCAGGCTGCACCGCAGGACTGGAACGCTCTGCGGCAGGGCCAGCTCGGGGCCAGCCTGCAGCAGTATGAGGGCCTGGCCCAAGGTTACGCCAGGCTGGGCCCCTCCGATGTCACGCCGCCCAAGGAGCTGTCCACCCCGGGCGTGGACTACACGTCCCCCGAACAGGTCGGGCAGCTGCTCCAGCGGCTGGTGGAGCGGCTGCGGTTCGTGGTGGGCAAGGTCGAGGAACAGAAGGCCCGTCTGAAGCTGGTGGAGACCCAGCTTCGTCGCCCCATCGCGCGCCTGGACCGCATGGTTCAGCGACGGCGACGCTACCCGAGGCTGAAGCTGCCGCCACAGCTGCTGCAGCAGGGCACAGACGCCCGGCAGCGCCTGGACCTGATGGGCCTGGAGCTTCAGGTGCTGCAGGCCCAGTCCGTCGTGCTCGAGGCGCAGAGGGCGTACCTGGAGCGCAGCCAGCCGGTGCGCACCGCCGCCCGGCGCAAGCAGGAGGATACCGAGCGTCAGGCGAGCCAGGCTCGAAAGGACGCCGACCGGGAGCGGCAGAAGGCGGCGGCCGAGAGCCAGAACGCGGAGCTGGCCCAGGCGTCGGCGCTGGAGGACCAGCGCAAGGCACGGACCGCCGCGGAGCGGGCGCTGGCGTCGGAGCGCGCCCGGCTGCAGGGCATCCGGGTGCAGCAGGCCAGGCTGCGCCAGGAGCTGGCCCAGCAGCGCTCCCAGCTGCTCAAGCTGTCGAACCACCTGAATCGCTTTCGCGGTGGGATCTCGGCCAAGGCCGACGAGCTGCGTGCAGGCTGGCCGGGGACGGCGCTGCGGTTCGACACGCTGTACGACAAGGTGGTGGTGGAGCTGGTGCAGCTGCGACCCATGGCGATCGACGACCTCAAGGCCGTGATCCGGGGGTTACCCAATGCGCCCCATCCTGGACGGCTGTCGGCCAGCCTCTCCAGCCTGGACCCGATCTATCGCTCGAAGGTGGCAGCGCGGGAGAAGCTGCGGGCCCGGCTCACGGCCGAGGCGGACAAGCTGACTACGGCCCAGTCCGAGCTGTACAACGAACGGTTGACCCTGCTGCAGCGCGAGATCACGGGACTCAACGAGCAGCGCATCAGCCTGCTGACCCGCGTCACGCCGGACAGGCGCTCCAGCCTGATGGGGGCGACCCGGGCGACCATCGCCCAGCTCAGCCGCGAGATCACGCAGCTGATCTTCGACGGCCTGTACTGGGCCTACCGCCGCCTGCGGCAGATCGACCAGGTGCCGCGGCTGATCGTCGATGTCTTCACCGTGGGGTCGGTGCTGTGGAACACGCTCAAGCTGCTGTTCCTGATCTTCCTGCTGCGGTTCCTGCTGCGGCGCTGGGATGGCTGGATGGGCGCCGCGGTGCAGCGGGTGGGCCAGTCCGCCGCGCTGGGACGGCACGCGCTGCGGGCGGCCAAGCTCGCCGACATTCTGCGGCACAGCGGTCCGGCGCTGCTCGTGCTGACCGTGGCCTCGCTGATGTATCACATCCTGGGGGGCCGGGACGCCGCCGTCGAGCTGACCATGGTGTACGTCGTGTTCTTCTGGGTCGCAGCCTATCGCGTGCAGCTCAGGGTGGTGGAGAGCCTGGCCAAGTACACCGGCATGGAGCACGCGCTGCGGGCGGCGGACGAGGAGGTGTTCGAGGACGAGGACCCCGACCTGGAGGGTCCGCCGTTGCCTGCGGAGCTGCGTCGTCCGCCGGAGAAGGGGGAGAAGAGCGCACGCATCGTCCCGGCGTCGGTGCTGCTGGTGCGCTCGGTGCGGGCCACCACGCGCTACATTTTGGCCGTGGTGCTGGTACTGGAGCTCACCGCGCTGGCGGTGGGGAAGGGCACGTTCTACGGCCTCACCGCCCGGTTCTCGTGGTGGGCGACGCTGCCCTTCGTGTTCTACTTCCTCCACCTGTGGCGGCCGCACGTGGAGCGCACCTATCGCGAGCGCTTCGCCAGGGACGGGAAGGAGACCGCGCTGGAGCGCCTGGTGCGCCGGGTGGAGGGTCAGACCATCGGCGTGTTTGTCATCGCCGCCGTGGTGCTGGTGCTGTTTGGCAACCGCATGGCGACGTTCGCCCGACGCTACCTCTCGAGCCGGGACGCGACCAAGAAGCTGCTGGCGTTCCTGTTTCGCAAGCAGGTGGAGAAGCACGCCCAGCAGATGGGGCGTGTGGTGGTCCGGCGCCAGGAGCTGCCACAGGCCATCCTGCGCCAGTTCCCCACCGGTTCGCTGGAGAGCGCGGACCACCCCCAGCGGCAGCCCCAGGTGCTGGAGCTGAAGGAGGTGTTCGACATCTGGCAGGAGGACCGCAGCGACGGCTCCGCGGCGCTGGTGGGGCACACCGGGATGGGCAAGACCACCGTGCTCAACCGGCTCGAGGGCGATCTGGGGGTGAGTGTGCTGCGCGGTGACCTGTGGACCAAGATCACCCGGCCGGCCCGGGTCGTGAGCTGGCTGGCCGACGTGTTTGGCTTCGGCCCGCACCCCAACTCCGAGAACGAGCTGGTGAAGCTGATCCGACAGGACACGCGCCCGGTGGTGGCGATCGACAACTGCCACAACCTGTTCCTGCGTCAGGTGGGCGGCTTCGAGGGCTGGGAGACCTTCATCCGGGTGGTGAACGAGACGTGCGACAACGTGTTCTGGGTCCTGGCGTTCAACGGCGTGGCCTGGGACTACCTGGACAACATCACCGGGCGGGCGCGGTTCTTTCGTCGCGTGATCCACCTTGCACCCTGGAGCGAGCGGGAGATCCGGCGGCTGATCATGACGCGCATGCGACGGGCGGGCCACGGCGTGTCCTTCACCGACCTGGTGGTGGCGGGCGTGCAGGGGGTCAACATCACGGCCCAGCTGGGACGCACCTCACAGGGCTACTTCCGGCTGCTGTGGGACTTCACGGGCGGCAATCCGCAGCTCGCCACGTACTACTGGCTCAACTCGCTGGTGCCCGAGGAGCAGGAGCGGCTGGTCCGGGTGCACCTGTTCTCCATGCCGATGATCGACGACCTGGAGGGTCTGACGGATGACATCGTCTTTGTCCTCACGGCCATCGCCCAGCACCAGAACCTGACCCCCGAGGAGGCGGCCCGCACGACCAACCTGCCCCGGGACTTCTGCAAGTTCGCTTTTCGCTACTGCCTGGAGAACGAGTACCTGACCCACGAGCCGGACAGCGGCCGTTCGCGGCTCAGCGTGCGGTGGCAGCGGCCGATCCAGCGCTTCCTCAAGCGCAAGCACCTGCTATACGACGTGTGACGCCATGACCGGACGCCTGCAGATCGCGATGCTCACGCTGCTGCTGCTGGTGCTGCCGGCCTCCGGCGCCCTGGCCCAGGGCGAGATGAAGGACGCGGCGAAGATCGTCGAGTTCATCCAGTTCGGCGGCGTGATCCGCGGGCTGCTGTTCATCGTCGTCGCCTCCTTCCTGCTGTGGTTTCTGCGCCGCCTGGTGACGCGGCTGGGGGAGCGCTTCACCGAGCGCCGGTTGCTGCTGCAGCAGATCAGCACCATCGTCCGCTTCTCGGTGTACATCGTGACCTTCATCATCGTGATCAAGTCGATGTTCAAGCTGGAGAAGGAGACGATCCTGGCCCTCACCGGCACCATCGCGGTGAGCGTGGGCTTCGCGCTCAAGGACCTCGTCTCCTCGGTGCTGGCCGGGATCACGATCCTGTTCGACCGACCGTTCCAGGTCGGCGACCGGGTGACCTTCGGCGGGCTGTACGGCGAGATCTCCTCCATCGGCCTGCGATCGGTGCGGATGGTGACGCTGGACGACTCGCTGGTGACGATCCCCAACAACAAGTTCCTCACCGACGTGGTCACCTCGGGCAACGCCGGCGCGCTGCACATGCAGATCGTGATGGACTACTACGTCGCCCCCGACTCCGACCTGCCCCGCGCGATCCGCATCGTGAACGAGGCGATCCGCACCAGCCGCTTCGTCTACCTCGAGCTGCCAGTGGTGGTGCTGGTCAACGAGGTGATCCAGGAGAGCTACGTCGCCACGCGGCTGCGGGGCAAGGCCTACGTGCTGGACGTGCGCTACGAGAAGGCGTTCGAGACCGACGTGACTCGCAGCGTGAAGACCGCGTTCGCCGCGGCGGGGATCAAGCCTCCCACCATGCGCCACACCTGCGACGGCTGCCCCCTGGCGGGGAAGGAGAAGCAGCGGTCCCAGCCGTCGTGAGGCAAGAGCGACTTGGCCGTGCACGGGACCGCTGTGTGGGCTATCCTGGGACCTCAACCAGACCGGGGAGATGGGGATGAAGCGCCTGGCCCTCGTATTTTGCCTGGCAGCCGCGTGGGGCTGCTCGGACGACGACACGCCGCCGGACTACTCCGACGCACCGCTGGCCGATGCTGTCGGTGACCTGACGCACCTGGACCAGGGGCTGCCGTGGGACGGGTTCGATCCCAGCTGCCCCATGCCGGGTCCCTGCGTGCTGACCAAGGTGGGGCAGGGCAAGCACCTGTACCTCGTGATCGGTGAGGTATTGACCCTCACCGGCAAGGAGCTGGACAGCGTCACGGCGGTCTACGTCGGGGCCATCGAGGCGCCGTTGATCAGCGTCAGCGCGACCAGGGTTACCTGCCGCATCGGACGCCGGACGCCGCCGGGCGAGCACACGGTGGAGATCAAGGCCAGCGACAAGCGCCGGATGGCGGGAATGGTGGATGTGCGGCGGCTGGTGGCGGTGGCGGCGGTGGACGACAGCAAGCTCACCACCTTCGAGACGGCGAGCCACTCGGCGGGGCCGGTGCTGGATCTGGGCTTTGTTCCGGGCGGGCGCCCGAGGTCCAGCTACACCGGCCGCTACGTGGTGGCGGCCGGCGCGGGCAAGCTGGCGCTGGTCGATCTGGCGCTGGAGCAGGTGGCCAGCGTGAGCGGACTGAGCGGCGAGGCGGCCTCGTGGAGCGTGGACGACGCGGATCGGACGCTGCTCGTGGCGACCAGCTCGGGCAAGCTGCTGCAGGTGGACCTCTCCGGCTGGCCCACGTTGACGGCCAAGGCCGTGAGCGGTGCCCCCGACGCCGCGCTGGTGGCGCTGGCAGCGCCAGGCCTGTTCGTCGGGCTCGATCCCGATGCGGCCACGGGCGAGGGCTCGCTGTGGCAGGTCAAGACCGATCTGAAGAGCTTCGGCTGGGTCCAGCTGTCGGGTAAGCCGTTCCTGGTGGGTGGAGGCCAGGGGCTCACGGGCAAGCGGGTCGAGGTCGAGGACGGGCGGGTCGCGATGCTGGTGCGCGACGGCGCCACGGTGCGCCTGGCGCTGGCCGAGGTGGACAGCGGTGCGCTGAAGAACCCGGTGGCGCCGGCGGTGGCGGGCGGGCTGGAGGCGCACGTGGTCAGCGGCGGCACCTATCTGGCGCTGAGCTCCGACGAGACCAAGCCGACGCTGCCCTACCTCGCGGCGGCGACGCCCACCAGCGCCAAGAGCGTCGTGCTGGGCGGCGGCGGTGCGTCGCGCATCCTGGCGCGGCGTCTGCCCACCATGGTCAACCTGGCCCTGGCCCTGGTGGGGCCGCTTCCCGGGTCGGCGCAGTTCAAGGGCAACACGCTGGAGCTGGCGGATCTGGCCCAGGGCAAGCGCCTGACCCTCACCGGTGACAAGCCGGCGCTGGAGCTGGCCGACATGATCGACGCTGACGGCGACCCGGCCGCCGACGTGGTGCACCTGATCACGACCACGCACGTTCACTCCTACGTCGTGTCGCTGAGCGGCGCCACGCTGACGGTCACGGAGCAGCACCCGCACCAGCTGCTCCCGGCGGGCAAGACACCCGGGTGGATCGTGGTCCAGCCCTGAGGATCTCTTGGCCCGTGGGCTGACCCACGTCAGGTCTTGAGCGGGTTGCAGAGCTTCACCCCGCGGATCGTCTGCCCGTCGTTCAGATCCTCGGACAGGAGTTCGGCTGCGCTGGCCTGAACCGCAGCGGCGACGATGGCGGCGTCCCAGTACGAGAGGTTGTTCTCTTGCTGGATGTTGATCGCATCGAGCACCAGCTGACCATCGATCGGGACAATGACCCACGCCATGTAGTTGGAGATGATCCGGCTCGCGACGCTCGAAGAGTAGGGATTTTGGATCTGGCGCGTCACCGTGACGAAGAACTCCTGGAGCACCTGGCTGCTCAGGACTCCGTCGCGGTGAGCCCAGATCTCGCGCAGGACCTGGCAGGCGGCACGGTGCCTGGCCCCGGCATCGGGTTGCTCCGCGTAGACAAGGATGTTGGTGTCAACGAAGCGCATCGCGATCGTGCAGCTCTTCGCGGGTGGGATGTTCCCCAAGCCCCAGAGATGCCCCTCGTTCCATCCACTCCAACGCGGCACGCTGTGCCGCGTCATACCGCTCATCTCCCTGGGCAAGCCTCTCGAGTTGTTGACGGAGGAGAGCCGACAGAGAGAGCCCTCGACGGCTGGCCGCGACCTTCGCGGCACGCAGGACCCGCTCGTCGATGGACAGCGTGATATTTCGAGCCATTGCACGCCACCGTACGGTTACGTATCATACGTGTAGCACGCATCTCACGTAATCGTGACCCTCTGAAGCCCCGAGACCCCGAGAATCTCTTGGCTCGTGTCGGCAGTGGAGGCTACGATCAGCCCGCAACCGCAAGAAGGGGACAACATCATGTCTACGAAGATCACGGCCGCGGCCGCACTGCTGCTCAGCCTGTGCCTCCCGGCGGTCGCGCGGGCCCAGTTCAACCAGTACTGGCTGCCGGTGGAGCAAGGGCTGCTGGACAGCCACGTCGACGTCCAGCTGCAGTACTCGCGGCTCGACGTCTGGGGTGATGACGTCAACATCGCCGTGCTGTCCCTCGAGGGGCAGTACGCGATCAAGAACCGCTTCGAGGTCGGGCTCAGCGTCCCTGCCGTGGTCCACAACTACGGCGAGGGCGTGAGGTACGAGGAGGACACGGGGTTCGGTGACATCATGGTCAACCTCAAGCTGCGCCTGTTCAGTTTGGGTAAGGCGTTCAGCCTGGCGGCCTACACTAACGTCATGCTCCCGACCCACTCCAACGCCGAGACCCACGACTACTCGATGTTCGTGCCGGGCGTCGCGGCCACGGCGAAGCTGCTGGGGGTGCTGTTTGGCGGCGGCCTGGGGATGCTGTACTTCGTCACCGGACAGGAGGGTGTGGACAACCAGGCCTACGTCACGGTCGACATCTACGGCGGGTACTCGCTGCTCGGGATCCTGACGTTCAAGCTGGCGCTGCAGTACGCCAACTCGTTCCAGCCCGACAGCGACATCTGGGCCCTGGGTATCACGCCCGGCGTGGAGGTGGATATCCTGGACATCGTGCGGCTGGGGCTCGCTGCACGCATCGCGACCAACGACGAGGCGCGGACGCTGTACGGTGGGCGGGCCAGTCTGCTGGTCCACGGCGGAATCGGCTTCTAGTCAGTACCCGTGCCCTGCCCCGACGAGGCGCTGCTGCGCCAATTCGCTCTCGGCGTGCTCAAGCAGACGGAGATGCTCTCCGAGGTGGCGCGGCACGTACAGGTCTGCGCCGGCTGTCACCGGTTGATGGAGCGCATGACCGATGAGGGGGAGACGATCCACGAGCGCCAGCAGCTGACACGGCCCGGCGGGGCCGGGAGCGGTGTGCCGGCCTCGCTGGACGATCTGGCCGAGGGGACGATGCTGGACCATTTCCGCGTGATGCGGCTGGTGGGGATGGGCGGCATGGGCCGTGTGTATCTCGCCCGCGACACGCGGCTGGGGCGCAAGGTGGCGCTCAAGGTGCTGCAGCCGGGGGGCATCGGATCGCAGCCGGCCATCGACAGCTTGCTCAACGAGGCACGGACCACTGCCAGCTTCAACCATCCCAACATCGTGACGATCCATCACGTGGGGCAGGTGGGAGGGATGGTCTATCTCGCGCTGGAGTACCTCGAGGGCCACACGCTGCGGCAGCGGCTACGAGAGGCGCGGATCGGGTTCCAGGCCGCCGTGCGCATCGGTCACGCCGTGGCCCAGGCGCTGGCCGTGGCGCACGCGAGCAACGTGCTGCATCGGGACCTGAAGCCGGAGAACGTGTTCATCCCTCACGACGGGCGGCCTCGCGTGCTGGACTTCGGGCTGGCCCTGGCACGCGGCGCGACACAGGACGACAGCTCCCGCATGGGGACGCCGCACTACATGGCCCCGGAGCAGTGGCGCCTGGAGCCGGTGACCCCGGCCACCGATGTGTGGGCCATGGGGCTGATGCTGCACGAGCTGTTCATCGGCCAGCGGCCCCACCTCGCCAGGTCGGCCCATGAGCTGGAGCAGCTGGTTTGCAGCCCGGAGCCCGTCGTGCTGGGGCCGCACCCCGAGCTTCCCGACGAGGTGCTGCAGCTGGTGCGGCGCTGCCTGGACAAGGATCCCGCCGGGCGCCCGGCGGTGGACGAGATCGTCGCTGTGCTGGGGGACCGGCTGGCCCGGGACCGGCGGGCGTCCCACGCCGAGGTGCAGAGCCCGTTCGTCGGCCTGGAGTCGTTCGACGAGCGCCAGGCCGAGTTGTTCTTCGGCCGCGAGGCAGAGATTGCGCGCTTCGTCGAACGCATACGGCGTGAGCCGGTGATGCCGGTGGTGGGCCCCTCCGGTTCGGGGAAGAGCTCGTTCGTGCAGGCCGGGGTCATCCCCCGGCTGCGGGAGCAGGGACCGTGGGTCGTGGTGCGCGTATGTCCCGGGACCGACCCGTTCGGCAATCTCGCCCAGCGGCTGCAGGCGTTGCAGAGCGTACGGCTGTCGGGATCGGCGACGTTGCGCGAGCGGCCGATCTCCATCGGACAGAGCGTTCCGCCGGCGCTGCGTCAGCTGTCGGAACAGCCACGCCGGCTGTCCATGATGCTGCGTGACCTGGCGCGGCAAACCGACGGCGGTGTGCTGCTGTTTGTGGACCAGCTGGAGGAGCTGTACACCCTGGTGCCGGACGAGCAGACGCGTCAGGCGTTCATGCAGGCGATCTGCACCGCGGCTGACGATCGTCAAGATCCGGTGCGGGTGATCTTCACCCTGCGGGACGACTTCCTCGGGCGCGTGGCCGAGGCGCCGGTGGCGCGCGAGGCGTTGAGTCGGGTGACGGTGCTGCGCAGCCCGGACCGGGAGCTGCTGGAGGAGATCCTGCAGCGTCCAGTGCAGCTGGTGGGGCACCGCTTCGAGGAGGGGCTGGTCCGTCGCATGGTGGACGAGGTGAATGGCGAATCGGCCTCGCTGCCGATGCTGCAGTTTGCGGCGCGCATGCTGTGGGACGAGCGCGATCGATCCCGGCGGCTGCTGCTGCAGCAGGTGCATGACCGGATGGGAGGTGTCACCGGCGCGCTGGCCTCCCATGCCGACAGCGTGCTGGGTGGACTGTCGCCGGCACAGCTTCAGCTCGCGCGGCAGATCCTGCTGCGGCTGGTGACGTCTGAGTTCACCCGTCGGGTGGTGCGACGCACGGCGCTGCTCGCCGGGCTGTCAGGCGGTGACGAGGTTCTGTCGCGGCTGACCCGGGCCCGTCTGATCACGGCGCGGCGGTCGAGCCTGCCGCGGGACAGGCCGCCAGGGCCAGACGACGAGATCGACGCGGAGCTGGAGCTGGCCCACGAGTCGCTGATCCAGCGCTGGAGGACCCTGGCCCGCTGGCTCGAGGGCGGACAGGAGGAGCGGCTGTTTCTCGAGGAGGTGGGAGATGCGGCGCGGGTGTGGAGCCGGCGTGGCTGCCGCGAGGGCGATCTGTGGTCGGGGGAGACGCTGAAGGATGCGTTGCGCCAGCTGGCGCGATGCACCTGTGCGGTTCCGGACGAGGTGCGACGCTTCCTCGAGGCGGCGCGAGCGCGTCAGCGCCGTCGACGGCGGATGCAGGCGCTGGGCGTCGCTGCCGGCGTGGTGCTGCTCGTGGCCCTGGTGGCGATGTGGATCGGGATGCTGTCACGCAACGAGCGAGCCGCGCAGTCCGCCCGGCGCCGGGCCGAGGGGCTGCTGGCCGACGCGCGGCTGGAGCGCGCTCGATCGGCCCGGACCCGGGGCGACGTGCTCGAGGCCCGGAGCTGGCTGCGGGAGGCGCTGGAGCTGCGAGATACCCGGGAGGCCCGAAGGCAGTGGGTCCAGCTGCAGCAGGCGCCGCTGCTGTGGAGCATGGAGTTCGGCAAGCGCATCAGCGACCTCGCCGTGGCGCCCGATGGACGCACGGCGGCGGCCTCGGTGGCCCATGGTCCAGTGGTGCTGCTTGATCTGGAGCAGCTGTCCACGCGCCGGGTGGGGAGCGGGAAGGAGTGGGTCTCGGCGCTGGGCTTCAGCCCCGATGGTCGTCGCCTGGCCGTGGTGGCGGGCGAGGGCCGGGCGGTGTCGATCCGCGATCTGCGTGGCAGGGTGGTGCGACAGACGGGCTTCGTGGCCAGCAAGCTGAGCGAGCTGGTCTTCGGGGAGCGGGGGCTGTTCCTGCAGCACAGCGACGGCGTCGTCCGGCCGGACCGCCCGGGCCTGCAGCGGTGGAAGGATGCGGTCCTGCTCCGGCTCGGCGCCACGAAGCAGGGCCTGCGCGTGGCGATGATCGAGCGAGACGCGCTCGTGGTCCGTGACCTCGACGGCCGCACCATCCGACGGGTCCACCTGCCGTCGATACCGATGCTGTATCCCGTGGTGTTTCGGCCCGATGGCCGACAGCTCGCCGTGGGCCAGCCAAGGACCAGCCGCGTGCTGCTCGTCGATCTGGACCGCGAGGGGACGCCGCGGTGGATCCGGCTGGGCCACCCGGCGAGCCACGTGAGCTACAGCGCGGATGGCCGGTGGCTGGCGTTGGCCGACACCACCACCGGGAAGGTGCGTATCTGGGACGATGTACAGCGCGACTGGGTGCAGACCATCGACACGGGCGGTCGTCCGATCCGGGTGGCCTTCACCGCTCTGGGGTTGCTGTTGACGGTGGATATCGGGGGTCGGATCTCGGTGTGGCGCACCGGGTGGCGCCACGCCGTGGTCCAGCGGCCGCATCGGGCCATCGGGCACGTGGCGTTCAGCCCGGACGGGAAGCTGCTGGTGAGCACGGACGACACGGGCCACGTCACGTTCTGGAACCAGCGCACGGGGCAGGTGGAGCATGCCATCGGGGCGCACCAGCGCGCGGTGAGCGCCCTGGCCTTCGCCGTGGACGGGCGACGTCTGGCGACGGGAGGGGCGGATGGCATGATCCGGCTGTGGAATATGGACACCGGGGCGGCGCTGGCCAGCACCGCGAGCGGTCACGACGGACGGGTGCAGGGTCTGGCGTTCGATCCCGGCGATCGGTTCCTGCTCAGCGCGGGCGTCGAGGGCAAGGTCCGGTTCTGGGATCCGCGGCGGTTGCAGGTGCTGCGGACGCTGGACGCGGGTTGTTGCATCGGCGGCCTGGGGATCAATCCGTCGGGGACGTTGCTCGCCGTGTCCTGCAGCCGTAAGGACCTGCGGGTCTACGCGCTGCCGTCGGGGAAGCGCCTCCGAGACCTCCCGAGTCAGAGCAGCGGGAGCGGGCAGATGCGGTTCGTGACGGACCGCCTGGTGGCCGTGAGCGGGATCCCATACCTCGAGCTGTTCGACGCGGTGGCTGGCACCGTCGTGGGCCAGGTCCAGGAGCGGGCGCAACCCATCGGGCCGGTGGTGGCCGACGAGGGGCGGCGGATCGCGCTTCGCGGGCCAGCCCACAGCGCGTGCATCCTGTGCTCCCTCGAGGTGCTGGACGACGGGCGCTCGCGGGCCGTCGTGTCGCAACGGCGTGAGGTGATCACCAGCGCGGCGTTCGATCCGTCGGGGACCCAGATCGCCACCGGAGGGGGGATGGGCACGGTCCGCCTGTGGCACCTGCCGGATGGACGCCCCCGATGGCGCGCCCCGCTGATGACGGCGAACCCGCCTCGGCTCTACGATCATCGTGGAGTGCTGGACCTGGCACGCGGCCGGCTGACCACACGCGGTCTGGCACGCTGGGAGAAGGCGGTGCTGGCCGGGGGGCAGCTGGCCCGAACGCGGGGCGAGGTGCTGTGTCTGGCGCGGCATGACGGGCAGCTGGAGCTGTGGAACCGGACCCGGGACCGGCGAACGCTGTCGATCAAGACGGGTGCGTTGGAGACGCTCCTGGCCCTGCCCGGCGGCTGTGCCTTCGTCGACGGATCGGGAACCTGGCTCGTCGACCACGAGGGCCGCAAGGTTCGACTGGCGCCGGGACGGGTGAGCGCCAACAGCTGGGGCCCCGGTCGGATCCAGCCGACCTATGGCGCGGCACCGCCGCTGTGGCTGCACCACCGACTGGTCACGATCCAGGGTGAACGGATGGTGGTGCACGACCTGCAGGGTCGAAAGGTGCGACAGCAGCCGGTGCTGGCCGGGACGGAGGTGCTCGCGGCCGACGACCGCGGTGTGCTGGGCGGCACCCGCGAGGGCGAGGTGTACCGTGTGGTCGACGCAACCCGGCGGCGGTGGCACCACCTGGAGCCGGCGAGCGAAGCGGCGGTGTTGCAGATCGCTCCCGGGCCGTCAGGGATGGTGGCGGCCAGCTTCGTCGACGGGACGGTGGCCGTGTGGGATGGCGGTAGCGGCGAGCTGTTGTTGAAGGGAGAGCTGGCTGGCCCCGTGATCCACCTGCTGTGGGACACACGGAGCGGGGGAGTGTTGTATGCCGCCACCGATCAGGGGCATTATCGTCTGTTGTATCTGGAGAGCTACGGCAGGCCCTGGTGCGAGCTGCTCCGGGAGGTGTGGCGGGACGTCCCGTACCGTCAAACGAAGAAGCAGCTGGTGTGGAGCTCGCCCCCGGATCACCCGTGCCGCGGGAGGTGAACGGAGGTGATGATGCGAATCTGGCTGATGGGTTGTCTGATGCTGCTGTGGGGTGCGTGTTCCAGCGATGGCACACCGACCGTGGATCATGGCACGGATCTGAAACGGATCGATCTCGGGCAGCCGGATCTGGTGAAGCCCGACGCGGGGCCACCGCTGGACATGGCGCCGCCGGATCACGCCGTGGCGGACACACACGCGGACAGCGGCCCGGTGACCTGTGTCGCCGGCGGTACCGAGTGCAACGGTTCGAGCCTGTCGTGCGAGTGCTGCGGCTCCATCGGTCCCAAGACGATCTGCCTGTGCTCGAAGAAGTGCAGCGTCGACACGCAATGCCAGGGATCCGGGCTCCCGTCGTGCAACATGGCTCAGGGGCAGGACAGCGGGATCTGCACCCCGCAGGGCTTCAACTGCTGCTGGCTGTGCAACTGAGTGCTCGCCGTGGCCCACCAGCATCAGGTCGTCATGCGATCATGGGGCACGAGCCTCGCACGTCTCGTGGCGCCATGTCTCGTGGCGCTGTGCGGCGTGTTCGCGCTGGGCTGTGCGGGAGACGCCCCGGATCGGCCCTGGCCCGCGGAGCTGCCCCACAACCCCGAGGATGGCGATCACTTCGACGGCGTGGCGGATCCGTTCTTCGAGGGCTGGTACCACAAGGTGACCATTCCCCAGCGCAACGAGGCGTTCTTCTTCATCTACGTCGGCATCGACCCAAAGCCGAACTCCAAGTACCCGGCTGAGGCCGCGCTCTACTGTGGTCGGGCCAGCACGCTTGAGACGGTGTACGGCGCCTATCCCGTGGGCGACTACCTGCCGGCCAAGGGACACCAGGACGTCCAGATCGGCGCGGCGGGAAGGGCCACGGCGCTCCGTATCGCAGGCGCCGTGGAACATGGGGCGCACTCCTGCAGCTGGGACATCGATCTGGCCGACGGGGTGGCCTGGCCCAGGACCATGGGGTGGCTCACCGGCCTGTCGGGTCTGGAGACGAACTGGACGGTGGGCGGCCTCACGGCCCGGGCGTCGGGCTGGGTGGAGTTCGACGGGGAGCGGATCGATTTCACCGACCAGGCGAGCTATCATGACCACAACTGGGGCACCATCTTCCCCTCAGAGTGGGTCTGGCTCCAGGCCAACGCCTTCTCCACCGACGGGGCGGCGCTGGCCGCCTCCGGGGGCTCGGTGCCCCTGGGCAAGACCGAGACGAGGGCCGCGATGATCGGACTGCGGCCCGGGCGTGGGGCGGAGCTGGTGACCTTTCGAACCCAGGACGGCGACGATATCCAGTGGCAGGCCGAGAAGGGCCAGTGGTCCATGGTCGGCGCGAGATCACTCGAACGCATCACGATCGAGGCCAGCTGCGAGCGGGACGCCATGTTCCACCTGCTGGCGCCAACGCTGCAGGGGATGAAGCCGCGGGCCTGGGAGTCGCTGCAGGGCACGATCACGGTGACCCTCGAGCGCCGCTCCAGCGAGGCGGCGGCCTGGAACACGGTCTTCGCCGACACGTCCGGCTCCGCGGGGGTGGAGCTCGGAGACTGAGCCCGCGGGGGGGCGTCCGTCGACGCAAGGATGTGGGACAGACCGGTGACCCATCCGGCGAGGCGAGATGGCGCCGGGTGCAGCCCGAGCCAGATCAACTGAGGGGGATCGAAAAACGGCGGACTTTCTGCGATCTTGGGGGTGAGTTGCCACCCAAGACCATGCAGGAGGTCCGCCTTGAAAGACAGGATAACCTCTCCGAGCCTGAACCGGAACAACGATCCCGAGATGCAGGAGCAGCCCATCGTGGCTGAGCTGCAGCAGCGATTCCACGAACAGGCGGAGGCCCTGTTGGCCTTCGCCCAGGACCCGCGAGAGGAGGGCAGACAGGAGGAGACCCGCTTCAAGGCCTTCGAGTCGGCGCTGATCCCGATGGTCTTCGCTCTTGGGCAGGACCCTTGTCATGCTCTTCCTGGCAGCGGCCGAAGAGCGGGTTGCTCGAAGGACGCCCGAGCGGATGCGTCGAGATGGGCGTCGCTTCCGCAAGCTCGAGGCCAAGGGCCGCAACCTGGAGTGCTGGTTCGGCCTGGTGCGCTACTGGCGAACCTACATGGGGGAGGATGCGAAGGAGGACCGCCGCGGCTTTCACCCGTTGGACCTCGCCCTGGGGCTGACCAAGGATCGCCTCAGCATGCTGCAGTTGCTCACCGACGGTGACCTGGACCTGGAGCGGTACGGCAAGGCCTACTTTCCCGAGGCGGCCCATACCCTGGATGTGATCCACGTGGTGGAGAAGCTGTGGGAGGCCGGTGCGTGCATCCGTGCATCCACAAGGAGGGCAGCGATGCGCTGAAAGAGTGGGTCGAGCTGCAGCAGCAGCGCCTGTACGGCGGTCAGGTGGCAGCCATCATCGGGGAGCTGGTTCGCCACTGGGAGGCCACTCCGAAAACAGGCCCGGGCAACAAGGGCAAGCGAGAGCGCCTGGAGCAGATCTTCACCTACCTGAAGCAGCGGACGTCGATGATGAACTACGACGAGCTGATCGCTGATGACCTGGAGATCAGCACGGGCCAAATCGAAGGGGCGGTAAACTACGTCCTCGAGTTGCGCTGC
>Ga0210044_10000787_pt1 | contig 48126 bp, 33 predicted proteins | sample CryGey13umfilter_2_FD_183959 | JGI IMG/M metagenome (GOLD analysis project Ga0210044, IMG submission 183959) | Groundwater microbial communities from aquifer in Utah, USA - Crystal Geyser 4/9/14 3 um filter (SPAdes) (version 2) | ecosystem: Environmental > Aquatic > Deep subsurface >...
CCGCCGATGAACAACCCCTGGAAGATGAAGACCCGCATCACGCCGCCGTCCGTGGCCCCCATGGACTTCAAGATCGCGATCTCTTTCTGCTTGTCGAGAACGAGCATGATCAGGGTGCCCACGATGTTGAAGCTGGCGACGATGACGATGAACGTCATGATGATCGTCAATACGATTTTTTGCAGCTCGAGGCTGGTGAAGAGGTTGTGGTTGAGGTCCTTCCAGTCGATGATCCGGAAGCGCTCCAGGCCTGGCCCTTGGTTGAGCATGCCGTTGAGTTTGTCTCGGATCGCGCCGGTCTTCGTGATGTCTTCGACCTTGATCTCGATCCCCGTGACCACGTCAGGGTGGTTGAAGAACTCCTGCAGCGCCCGGTAATCGGTGATGATCAGCCGATTGTCGTAATCCAGAAAACCCGAGTCGTAGAGCCCAATGAGCTTGAAGACTCGGTCGGTCGGTGCCATCTGTCTGGGCCCATATCGGCTCTCGCCGGGGATCCCTCGACGCGGGCTGACGACCCGCACCAGATCGCCAGGGTGGACGTCGAGCTTCTCCGCCAGGACTCGCCCCATCAAGATGTTCGGCGGGGTCTCCTTCTTCTGGGCTTCGGTCCGATTGCGGTCGTATTTCAGACCCTCGATGAGCGCCTCTCGCTCCTCCTCGCTGTCGGCCAGGATGTAGCCTGGCAAGTCGCTGACCTCGTCGAGCTGGTCGGGCTCGACGCCTTTGATGAGGATGCCCGAGAGGTTGGTCTCGCTGGCGATCATCATCTCGTAGAAGATAAATGGCGCCGCGGCGATGACCCCGTCGATCTCTTTCTCGACGAGCGCCTGCACGTCTCGGTACTCGCTAAAATCCTCTTGGGCGTAGGTCATGATCAACACATGACTGTTGATCCCCAGCACTTTGTCCCTGAATGTCTCTTGGAAGCCGCCGGTGACGCTGACCACAGAGACCAACGCCGTGACCCCGAGGAACACCCCAACGATGGAGATCAGAGAGATGATGGACAGGCTCGCTCTCGACCGGCTGGCCAAATAGCGAAACCCAACGAAATACTCGTACATCGGTGTGCTTCGAACTCTGGAAAGGGCGTCCAGTGCGCTGGCCCTGGCGAACAGGGCCTCAGGGGCGCGGAGAGTAGTACCGATGCCGCGGACCCGCAAGCACCCTGCTCTCTAGCACCGCGACCTGCCGCCAGAGCTCAGCCAGCGGCCAAGACTTGCTCTATGTCGGCGAGGCTAATGGCGCCCACGCGAAGGAGCTTTGGAGGGTCTTGAGAGAGGTCGACCACTGTCGAAGAGAACCCCAGAGAGCAGGGACCGGCGTCGATGAGGACCGCGATCGAGTCCTCGGAGAGGGAGGCGAGAGCTTGCTCGGCGTCGATGGGTGGGGCTTCGCCGCTGAGGTTCGCCGAGGGGGTCGCGAGGGCCCTCCCAAAGCGCCTGAGCAGCTCCAGGGTGACCGGGTGAGCGGGCATCCTCAGCCCGATGGTGGTCCCGCCGGCACGGATCGTCTCGGAGACAAAGGCGGCCGACGGCAACACGATCGTCAGCGGTCCAGGCCAGTAGGTCTCGCAGAGCCTTTCGATTTGCGGTGACCAGTGCGTCACCAACGACTTCGCCGTGGCGATGTCCGGCAACAAGAGGGGCAGTGGGTTCCCCTTCGGTCTCCCCTTCGCCTCGAACACCGCGCTCACAGCCTGTGGATTGCTCATGTCGGCAGCAAGTCCATAGACCGTCTCGGTTGGCACGACCACCAGCTCACCCCGATGCAGGGCGGCAGTGGCAGCCTCGAAGAGGCCCTCGCCCAAGTGCTGTGTCGAATAGCGAATCATGCCTGCGCTTGGTGGCCGGTCGTTGGATGCAACAAACCCGTAGGGGCGGCCGGCGGTCGCCCTTGGAGCTCAGTGGATGCCTTTCTCCTCGAGCAGGAGCATCAAGTAATCTTGTGGAGTCGAATACAGCGTGGTCGTCTCACAGCTGTACGTCCCCGTCGCCTGTCCGGTCGAATTGGAAAATGAGTAGGACTGGTCACCGTGGAGTGAGATGGAATCGAGCGCGTAGGTCGTCGCGGACGCGGCATCGAGCGTCAGGTCGAGGGACCACAGCCCGCCTTGTGCCAACTCGGGATGGGCTGAGTCGAAATAGAGGTGGGTCAGCACGACCCGATCGCCCGCCGCCTTGCCCAGCTCGGGCATGGCCGCGGTCAGCTCGAGGCTGAAGAACGAGTTGAGGGGCTCGACGGAGTATCCCATGTCGGGACTGAGCAGCGGCTCGGTGTAGAGCTCAGTCGTCACGAAACGGAAACGGTCCCCCGCACATTGTTTGCGATCGACTCGCCGGGCTCGCACCAACACGTCGCGCGGGAACGGCAGCGTACGGACCGAGTCCGGAATGCTGCGGGCACCGGGCTCCAAGCTGCGCGCCTGCTTGATGACGATGCGTCGAGGAAAAGGCGTGCCGGTCTCCAGTGCGGGCCAATTGGTGTCCATCTCGCGGTACTCGAAGTCGAGAGTGAGCGTCTGCGCGGCCTGTTCGGCGGCCCGGTGACGGTTCTCTTCTATGAGATAGGCCTGGGTCACGAGCTGCGCTTGGCGATAAATTTCGAACAGCTCGGCGTCGCTGAGGATCTGCTCGCCCGCTGGCAGCTGATTCGATGCGGCGAGGCGTTCGATCTGAAGGGTCCCACCAAGGTCGACCACTCGGTCGACCTCCGGCAAGGCGTTGAGTCCTGGGGTCGGATTGGTCACGCTCTCGAAGCCGTCTTGGGCGTTGAGGTCCATGACGTTGGCGGGCTCCTGACCTTTGGGCATGATCGTGAAGGTGAACACGCCGTTGCTCCGCTCGAGCGCGTCGTCGAAGCGCGCGTGGATCAGGGCGGCCATGTTGCCGCTCAGATGGTCCACCTTCTCGAGTCGGCGCTCCTCGAAGGCCTCGGCCCCCCAGTAGGACGCCCAGGTTTTCTTGATCGCCCACTCTACGGAGTGGTTCTGGTCGGCTGGGTCGGGTTGCACCTCAGGATGCAGGAAGCCCGTGTTGGAGTCGTACACGCCAGCCCCATTGAAGCCCTCGATGTCCTCGATGGAGCTCGAGGAGCGGAAGCGCAGCCCCTGCAGGGCGGAATAGCTGGCGTAGCGTTGAGACAGCGTCGAGCTGATGGAGGCGATGGTGGCCGGCTCGATAGGACGCGTGCGGATCATATTCATGAGCCCGCCGGCCGCCAAAATGTCGCCGACGGGATCGCCAAAGGGATGGTCGGCGTAGAAAGACTGCTTGAAGGCGAGGTCTTCGGCGGTGGGGTAGCGCAAGTCGTAGTTGGCTCCGCCCTCGAGCACGAGGAGGCGGGTGCGCGCCGAGCTGACGAAGCTCTGGTTGGCGAGCATGGCTTCGATATTGGGCTTGATGGGCGCGATGTGCTCGATATAGGCGCGGACGGTGAGGATGCTCGGCTGGTCTGGCATGATCACCTCGCCGGACTCCTGCAGGGCGAGGAAACCGGCGGCCTTGCCTCCGATGACCAAGCGCAGGGCGTTGATGTCGGCCAGAGAGAGGTCTTCGAGGTTGTAGACGTAGGGCAGTGTCGAGGGGTCGACTGGGTCGACCGCGATGCTGGGCTTGGTCCCCAGCGAGTTCCAGGTCGCGAACTCGGACTCGAGGATCGGGACGATGTCGAGATGATCGGGGCGGACCGTGTGCACGATGACCGGAGCTCGAACCCGGCCGAGCTGGGTGATGGAGGGATCGTCGAGCAGCGCGCCTCGGTAGGCGTTGGGGATGCCACGGTTGCGGGCAAGGACGTTGATGTGGGCGAGGGGCGTCTGCGGCAAAGAGGTGAGCAGCCCGCCGGCCGGCGGCAGGTAGTCAGGGATCGCGTCCAGCATGAGGATCTCGTAGGGCGTCGTGTTATCGAGGCCCCCATCGGCAGCCCAGATGGTGTGGACGCGTCCTGCGGTCAGGCCCTCGGAGTACACCTCGACTTCGCCAGGAATGGCGAGCTCGGAGTAGTCCATGATTCGGTCATAGTACTTGAGCTGATTGGCGATCATGGACGCGGCCAAGGTCTCCTGGTTAGGGGAACGTACGAGCCACTTGATCTTGCCGGACACCTCGGGAGGCAGGGTGCGGTCGAGGTTCTCGAAAAAGATCGAGAGCCGTGCATGATCGACGTTGTCGACGTATTCGAGCTCGAAGGCCCAGAGCTCCTCACGGACGATTGGGGTGGTGATGGCTGGGAGGTGCAGGATGCTTCCAACCCCGTACACTCGCGGGTCCGTGAGGCTCATGGTGTAGAACTCCGGCGAGTAGAGCCGGTGGTCTTGGACGAAGGTGAGATCGAGGGGCAGCTGGGCTTGGAGCGTGGCCCAATCGACGATCTCCTGAATGGAGGCAAACTGCATCCCAACCACAGGAATCGTGCGGCTCCCAGGAGGCTGGTAGCCGTTCATCAGGTAGAACCAGTACCACTCGTCGTGCAGCGCGTAGAAATGATTGTCGAGGTAGGCGATGCGCCCTTGGCTGACGAACGACGTGATGATGAACTTCCCGATTTGGCGGCCGAACTCTTCCTCGGCGAGCTGTCCGAACTCCTCGACGGATTTCAGTTCAGGGACAAAGTGGCCGTCGAATCCTATCGTCCCCTCGTCAGCCTCGTCGACGACGTCGTCTGGGGTCTGCCCTCCTGGGCTATCGTCGCAGCCAGTCCAAAGCGAGACCAGGCCAAGAACCCACAAGGCAACAACGCCCGAGCGCGCAAAACGTTTGGTGGCACCCATCTCCCTAACCTCCTGTCCTAAACCGTGCTTCGTCGTACACCGCTCGAAGGGCAATTCATAGAGCTTGCCACTTATACGGACGTGCGCGGTCTCTCAGCCAAGGCCTCCCAAGCTCTCGATGAGCGGCGTGTCTTACTCGTACCTGGGTCCGGTGTGGCTCAGTGGGTGTCAAGTCGCATTTACACGTCGAGCCACTCCACATCGATGAGCGGTAAGCCGCCTTTACACTTCGGGTCACTCCACAATGTGGAGTGCAGACCTTCGTATGCACTTGGGGCACCTCCACGGTGTGGAGTGGCGTGTTTCGCGTGCACTTGGGGCACCTCCACGACGTGGAGTGATGTGTTTCGCGTGCACATGGGTTTACTCCACGATGTGGAGAGGTGTTTCGTGTGCACTTGGGGCACCTCCACGTACGCGTGGCCTTGTTCTTTCGAATCCAGTCGGTCTCGAACAGAGCAGTGGTGTGTACCAGGCTCCAGCTTGGTGTTGATCCCATGGATTCTCTTTGGGTGCGAACCGGACACAACCGCGAGGCTCTGCTAGAGTCTGGCGAGCAAACGCGATGAACTTCGTTGCTAGGAAGCGAGGCAATGGAATCCCAATGGCGGCAGCCGCCTTGGCGCTCCACTCGGATGGATGGCGAGGGGGAAGTATGAGCGATGGGACTGATGAGGCGAAGCCTTCGGACGAGCTGACCGAAGCCCTCCTGGAGAGCTTGGGATCGGACGAGAAAAGCAACCAACAAGAGGGCTGGGAAGAGATTCTCGAGGGCCTTCCCGAGCTGGAGGCGGCCGCAGCAAACGGCTCGAGCGGGGAGAGCTCCATCGTCTCCTTCTTCAAGCGGGAGTCCAACTCCCTGCACCGCAGCGACCCGTCTCGCGCGGCGTTGATGAACCTCGAGTCGGCGTTGGCCGCGGAGCGAGAAGGGCTAGGCAAGGACGTCATCGAGCGTTTCGTCGAGTCCGCGCTGGTGCTTTGTGCGGACGGCCTATGGCTGTTGCCCGCCGCGCGTAAGCTCATGATGAGACTCGGGCGACGCAACCGCGCTCTCGAGCTCTGCCTGGAGGAAGTGAAGCTGCGCGACGGCGCCGCCGAGAAGGTTTCGATTCTCCTGGAGGCGGCGACCCTGGAGCGTTATGTCCGACACGAACCAAGACGCGCCTTGGAGCTGGTCAATGAGGCGTTGACGCTCGAAGGCGACCACGTCAGGGCGCTGTGTGAAGCTCTGGCGCTGCAGACCGAGCTCGGTCTGCACCGGGAGGCCGCTCGCAGCCTCGACAAGCTCGCCGGTGCGCTCAGCTCCCCTAACGAGCGGGCCATTCTCCACCACTGGGAGGGGACACTTCGAGAGACCTACCTCAACGAGCTCGACGCCGCGGAACACGCCTATGAAGCCGCGACGCAGGAGGATCCCAGTCATCTGCCTGCGCTGGTTGCGCTCTGCGACCTGATGGATCGGCGAGCACAATGGCGCCCACTGATCCGCCATCTCTCCCATCTGGTCGAGTTGGTCCCGGACGCCGAGAGCAAATCGCGCTTGCTGCTCAGGGTCGCCGGTCTGCTCAGCACTCAGGAGACGAACGCCACTGCTGCCGATCATTGTCTGAGCCAGGCCATCGAAGTGGTCCCCCCCTATCTCGATGCGGTGCTCGCCTTGGTCCAGACCCGCGAGCTCAAGAAGGAGTCGGGCCCCCTCATCGAGGCCATCTTCGAGCTCCTCGAGCTCGTCGACGACCCTACGACCCGCGCCTGGTTGCTGACCAAGATCGCCGACCTTGACCAAGACCGCCTGGGGGATCTGGATTCGGCCGAGGAAGCCTTCCGCAACGCGTTGGAGGAGCACCCAAGGCACCCCCTCGCCTTCCCGCGGCTCGTCGAGCTCCTCGACTCTCGGGAGTCCTACGACGACCTTGTCCGCCTGTTGGAGGAAGATGCCCGCTTCAACGACCCCAACGATCCGCCTGAGGAACGTGCGGTCCGATACATCGTGTTGGCGGAGCTCTTGACCGAATTGGGCCGCTCAGGGGCTGCCATCGACGCCCTGAACTCGGCCCGCTCCTCGAAGCTCGAGTTCCACACCTCCTTTTGGGAGCTCAATCGCCTCTTGGCCGCATCGGGACTACACACAGAGCGGGCCGAGCTGCTGCGACGACAACTCGAGATCGCGCAGGACCAGAAGACCTCGAACCACCTGCGTGGTGAGCTCGGACGGCTGCTGATCGGCTCCCTACGCCGTGACGATGAGGCCCTCGAAGTGCTGTCCAGGGGCCGTGACGGCGATCCCAATCGAGGCTTGGCCCTCGATCGGCTCGAGCTCTACAAACGCACCGAGGCCAACGCCCCCCTCGCCGAATTGCTCAGCAGAGAGGCCAAAGACACCTCTGACGAGGCGGAACGCGAAGCCTGGTCCATTCAAGCCGCGACGCTCCTCGCCTACGACCTCGAGCGTGTGGACGAGGCGTTCGAGGTGCTCGACGGCGTGCTCGAGGCTCACCCAGCGCACGCGTTGGCGGTTCGAGTCTACCGCCAGATCGCCCTCTCCGAGAGCCGCTGGGATGCGCTGATCAAGCTCTCGCGCCACATCCTCGAGGCTCAACGCCTCGAGGTCGCTCCCGAACACGTGTCGGCCGGTGACCTGTGGGCTGAGATCGCCACTGCGCACGCCCAACTCGGCGACGCTCCTAAGGTCGTCGAGGCTTTTGAACACGTGCTCGAGCTCGAGCCCGCCCGACGCTCCGCGGCCTGGGATCTCGAGAGCGTCCTGAGAAGCGAGACTCGTTGGAGTGATTTGGTGCTGATGCTCGAGCGCTACGCCCAGCACGCCGACGCTGAGGAGGCCACCCGCGCCTTGTGCAGGGCGGCCGAGATCAGCGACTGGGTGCTCAATGATCTGGAGCGTGCCGAGCGGCTGTTCCGGGAAGTCGATGGTCTGGTCGAACACTCGCGCGAAGCGTCCTATGGGCTGCTCCGCGTCTTGCGCAGGGCAAAGAAGTGGAAGGCGGTCGCGAAACTCTTGGAGAAGCTGCGAGCGGTGACCAAACCCGGTGAAGAGCTCAGCCGCCTCGAGCTCGAGCTGGCCTCGGTCCAGGAGTTCAGACTCGGCGAATCCCCCGACCTTCCGCTCTATCAGGCCGCCTCCGGCGAAGTGACCCAGTACGAACCGCACTTGCGGGGAGTCTTGACCCGGGTACGTCGGCAACTCAAGAGCGAAGACTTGGCGCAGTGGCTGCGAACAATGGGGGAGCACAGCGAGGACGCCCTGCTCTCCTCGAGCTACTTCTTGGAGAGCGCCAATCGCTTCGAGCTCGAGCAGGATGAGGTCAGGCTCGCCCTGGCGCCCTCTCATGACGCTCACGCAAGACAGCCTGATTCGCTCAACGTGCTGTGGACCCTGGAGCGGCTCCTCAACACCGCTCAGGACTGGGGAACGCTCGCCGTCGTACGTGAGCGCATGGCCCTACAAGCCAGTGACCCGGATTCCCGTGTGCAGATTCTTTCGGGGGCCATTTTGTCTTACGTCGACGCCAAGAAACCGCAGGAGGCCAAGCGCGTCGCCAGAGAATGCTTGAACTTCGACGCCCACTGCCTGCCCGCGTTGCTGGCGCTCGCCCACTTGTCCGAGCTCGAGGAAGACTGGCGCGAACTCGCGACCCTTTGCGACCGTTTGGCGGAGGCCTGCGCCGACCCCGAGAATCGTTTCTCTTATTGTTTGAAGGCAGCGGATCTGTGGTCCGACGAGGTACAGGACAGCTCTCGCGGACTGGCCTCGTTGGCGGTGGCGCTGTCGCACGATCCGACGCATCAGGAGGCTTTCGGGATGGCTGAGAAGCTGCTCCGCGACCGGGGTGAGCTGGACGTATTGTCCCGGCTCTACACGCGCTGCATCGAGGCCTCCCCCAAAGCCGCAAGGGTCGAGCTGTTGCGCCGACACGCGGTCCTTTTGCGCGACGAAATCCGTGACCTCGCGGCGGCATCGGCGGAGCTGACCAAGCTGTTGGCCATCACCCCGGATGCCGAGGGGGCGTTGGTCGCCCAAGCCGAGCTGCTCGGCGAACAGGGACGGTGGGCCGAGGGGGCCCAGATCCTCGGCCGCCTGGTCGATGTCACGAGCTCGCCGGAAGTCCGACACAGCGCGCTGATGCAGCAAGCGCGCATCCAGCTCGAACGGCTGAGACAAACCCAGCGCGCGCGCGCCTCTCTGACGCGCATCCTGTCAGAGTTCCCGGACGACCTCGAGGCCTCCAAGCTGGCGATCGGGCTCGCCATCGAAGATCGAGAGTGGGAGCGAGCGCGGGAGCTGCTCGAGATCGTGGTCGAGCGCGGCAATACCGCAGAGCGCGTTTGGGCCATGGTGCGTCTCGCCGATGTCGCTCGACGCGCGCTGTGGGCGGAAGACGAGAGACGAGGGTTCGAGTCCGAGGCGCTTGTCGAGGCCATGAACGACAATGACGTCATGACCGACCTCGTCGAGGAATACAGGACTCAACACGAGCTGCCGAGGCTCATCGAGGTCGGCAAAGCCCTGCTCGCCGATGGCAGCGATCCCGACGAAGACGGCGCGCTCAAGGCGACGCTGGCTGGACTGCTCCTGGACGCGGGTCACCTCGGTCAGGCCATCACGTACCTCAACGATGTGTTGGGAGGTATGAGCAACGAGAAAACCAACCTCATTCGTGCCCGCACCTATGAGGCCGACAACCAACTGAAGAAAGCCGAGGCCCACTACCGCGAGGTCGTAGAAGCGAACTTGGAGTCGAAAGAAGGATTCACCGGGCTCATTCGCATTCTGGACAAGCAGGGTGAGGTCCACTGCGCCAACGCGGTAGCCGCTGTGCTCAGTGTCTTGGAAGGCGAGGAGCTCGAGGTCGACGAACCGGAACCCGGCGGGCACTTGGAGTTGCCTGGACGTGCGCTCGACCTCTCGAAATTCCCTCTCCCGGCGCTACGTTGCGATGAGATCGCGCTGCTGACCGAGCTGGCACCTCACCTCGGCGAGCTCTTTCCCGCGGACACCGGACGCCCCCTCGAGCGCAGTCATCCCGCCTATGTGGCTGCCACACGCGTCTTCGAAGCGCTCGGGCTCGGGAGCCCACGGATCGTCATCGGACCTAGCGGCTCAGAGCCCTGGAAATGCACGCCGCGAATCGCAGCTTCGCCCGAACTGTGGCTTGACGAGAGCCTGCTGCGGAAACCTTTGGCGCTGAACTTCTGGGTCAGCTTCGCTGCGGTCCTCAATGCGAGCGCTGGCGCGCTGCTCTGTCAGCTCTCGGATGCGCAGATCAGTCAACTGCTGGAGGCGGTGTATCAGAGGAAGCCGGCCGATCCAGACGCGCGAACGTTGAGGAAGAGCATCCTCAAACACCTCCCGAGGGTCGTGAAGAAAACCATCAAGAACCTGCCTGACAAGGACACTTCGAGCTGCACTCCAAGCGAGCTGCGACTTGCCGAAGTAGAGCGAGCCATTCGGCTGGCGTGTGTGGTTTCGAGGTCCCCCGCTGTGGCACTCACCGAGCTGAATACGCCCTCGGAGGGCTTGTTGCGCTTCTTGATTGGCGAGGAATACCGTGATTCGCTGCAACAACTTTGGAAAGACACTCAGGTGACGAAATCAGGACGCTGAGTCTCCTTGATACTCGAAGAGGGCTTTTGTCCAAGTGTTCAGCCGCTCTACCATTCGCAAGATGCTCGAGCTCTCTCTGAACCAAGGAGAGGCTCAGAGGTTGCTCAGCCAAGTGGCGCGCCACAAGCGCGATGAGCTGTCTGGTGCCGAGGTGCAGCAGTTGCTCGTCGCGTTGAAGGCTCGGCAGGACGCCGAGCGCGCTCGCGAAAGGGTGCAACGTCTTTGGGAGAAGGCCGGCCTCGACGCCCAAGAGAGTGCTGCCGCGCCCCGAGCCCAGCGCGTAACAAACGGCCGCACCAAGGCCGACCCACACAGGTCAGGGCGAACAAGACGCAGCAAAGAAGGCGGGGGGCCGGCAAATCCACGGGCAACACCCAGCCTGGCAGAGCTGCCGACGACTTCGGAGGGTGGAGAAGCGACCAGCGAGCAATCCTCGGCCGCGGTCGCTGCCCTCGAGGTGGAGGTGCGTGCCGCTCGTGAAGCTGCGACCTCTGCGCCAGGAGCTGACCTCGGTGAGGGCGACCTTCTCGAGGGGAAAAGCAGGAAGAGGAAGCGGCGCGCTGGGGCTGGCGAGGTTCTCGTCATGCGCGATCGGCGCGAGCTGGAGCTTTTGGGGCGGCGGCCCTCGACCTCGTGGACGAAGTGGCTCGGAGCGGGCTTGGGACTTTCCGCGCTCGTCGTGGCGCTGGTGCTGCTCACGCGCCCAACTCCTCCGCCTGCGACGGATGAGCGACCGGACGAGGACGTTTCGCCGGAGGAGGTTGCGGCGCTGCCCGAGGTTCCGGTCGTGAGGAAGGCGGTGCTCGTCGCCTCGAATCCGGGACAATACGAGACCGCCCGCCTCGCGCTGCTGGAGTGGAGTCGCCATGGCGGCGAACCGCCTGAGCCGGACGCCATCGTCACACTACCCAGTGCTGAATTCGATGCCCGGCGAGCCGCCTTCGTGGACCGACACGCTCCGTTGGAGAGGCTCGTGGCCGAAGGGCGTGCGCTGACGACGATGGGACTGTTGCCACCAAAGTTGTTCGACTATGCCCAAATGATGCGAAAGATCATGCTCGACGGGGTCGAGCAGTATTTCGATGAGGTCGAGCGTGTCGTCGTGCGCCGCGCCGAGGCCGTCGATCCGCCGTTGCGAGAGCTGGCCTATTGGCTGCAGTACCAGCACCTCGAGGTGGACAAGGTCTTTGACGGCGAGACGCTGGGGCCGCAGAGCGATGATCGGGGGATCGCGGCGATGGCTCTGCTGCAAGGCGAGGCGTTCTCTACGTACCTGGACAGTCAGTTTGGGGATGGCTTCTTCGTCGATTCTCCAGAGGCGCTTCGTTTGCTCTCCGAGTTGGAGCTTCGAGTCCGGAGCTCAGAGAGCCTGCAGGGGCTACCAGCCTTCATCCAAGCCATCGCGCTCTTTCCCGAATTCGAGGGCGCTCGGTACGTACGAGCACGCCTGACGAAGACACCTGACCGTGCCGCTCTCTTCATGACCCCGCCGCATTCGAGCCAGGAGATTCTCCACCCACAGAAGGACTTCACGCTCGACCCTGTGTTGCGCATCTCCGTTGAGCTGCCCATGAGCAGCCTGAAAGCGGATGGGGCACCCGAGTACGAGAACGTGATGGGCGAGCTGGGGCTTCGCTCTTGGCTCGAGCTGGTGGGCAACAATCCGGCCGCCGCCGAGCTGGCGAGCGCCTGGGACGGCGACAAGCTGTGGTCGTTCGGGTTCGGCCACAAGGCGTTGGTGCTCCACGTCTCCGTTTGGGACGACGAGGAGAGCGCCGCGGCGTTCGAGGCCGCAGTTCTCGACCTCTTCACCAAACGCTACGGCCCTCAGAGGAACTATTTCAGCGCCTACGCACGCAGTGGCACGAAGGTGGGGTGGATGGAGGGGATTCTGCCCTCCGGCGGACGCGGTGTAGCCGTCCTCGAGGGGATTCTGGCTGGCGTCGAACTCAGCCCGCTCGAAACCGAGGCCGCCGTCACTCCCTGACGGGGCAGTAGGGCTTGATCAAGTCGATGAACTTCCCGATCGCACGGATCTTGCGAAGGTTGCCATAGTGGCCCCCAATCACGCGGTCGACGAAGACCACTTCGACCGCTGGCTGAAAGGACCCTAGCCTCTTCATTATGCCAGGGATCAGCTTGACGACCTCCTCATGGATCGTCGCACTGCCGTAGTCGAACGGGCCCTCACACAGGAACGGCTCGAGCAGAATGTCTCGCCAAATCTTGTAGTACTCGGGCTCCACAGGAGGACCTCCAGGAACCCTGGCGCCGAGGTCGACAAGGCACTTGTCGATCGCATCGTAGTCCTCGTCGATGCTGTCCCGAATGATTCGGCTGATGGCGTCAACGATGTCGTGCTTGAGGTGTTTGACGCAGCCGAAGTCGTAGATAACGACGCTTCCGTCGGGCCGAAAAGCGAAATTGGCAGGATTCGGATCGGCGTGAATGGCCTTCAGATCGAAGATCTGACTGGCTGTGATCTTGTAGAGGTTCTCGCCAATCCGGTTGCGGGTTTCTTGTGAGTACCCCTTTTCATCCAAGGAGTTGATGTCGTCCCCCGGCAAATAAGTCAGGGTCAAGACCCGCTTGGCGCTTCGCTCGCCGACAACTTCCGGGATGTGGGCGAACTCTTGGGAGGCATGGTGCAACCCGAAAAGGCGGACGTTGTCCGCTTCGTTGCAGTAGTCCAGCTCTTCGTGGAGGTGTGTTCTGAGCTCGTCGAAGAGCTCGTTCACGGTGCGCTTGTTGATCTTGAGTAGCCCGGAGGCCTTGAGGGCAAGCTTCAAATGAGCGAGGTCGGAGTCGACCGAGGTGTCCACACCAGGGTACTGCACCTTGACGACCACCTCGCGCCCGTCGTCCGTAACTGCTCGGTGGACCTGTCCAATGGAGGCCGAGGCAAACGGTTCCTTGTCGAAGGAACGATACAGGAGTTGTGGCGAGAGGCTGAACTCGGCCTCGATCATCTCCTCGATCACCCGAAACGGGACGGGCGGCGCCTTCTTCTGCAGGACCTTGAGGGCGTCGGCGATCTCTTGGGGCAGAATGTCGCTGCCGATCGACGCCATCTGGCCGATCTTCATCGCGGCTCCCTTGAGCTCTCCGAGAGTCTGCGCGATGCGATGGCCAATGTCCTGGTTGGTCGTCTTGCGGTCCTCATCCTGTCTTTCTTTGGACAGGAATACCGATTTGAGACGCGACGAAGCATAGCGGCTGGCGACCGAAGCGGTCATTCCCGCCAGCTTGAAGAAGCGTCGCCCCTTTGTCGCGGGTCCTTTGTCGTCGAAGGCGGTCATTGGCCTGCTACTCTCCGGGCGGTAAAGCCTCCCGAGCTGTGAGGAACGGAGGCAAGATGGGCGGGCCGAACGGGTCGCGGCTGAACAAGAGTTCCTTCTGGGTGGTCGCGAGAACACCCTCACGCCTGGGGACGTCTTTGAGCAAGATGCCCCATGGATGAATTGGTTTTGCCCCCGCGACACGAGCATAGATTGATTGGGGGGAGAGCAGCAACCTTCGATTCGCTTCACGGCACAAACCCAGATCTCTGGCTTGACACGACGTGCATGCTGTGCCACTTTAGCGCGCCTTCGCACCGGGCATTCCAGAGGGAACCGCCAAGAGAAAGGCGCTCGGGAAGACACAGTTCTTCTAGAATGCCGTAATGGAGCCTAAGGACCATGAAACGCACATACCAGCCCAGCAATGTAAAACGCCGTCGCAAGCACGGTTACCGCAAACGCATGTCTACCGCACAGGGACGTCGGGTCATCGCCGATCGCCGCCGTAAAGGCCGCAAGCGCCTGGCTCCTACTGTCGCGACGAAGGGCTGAGATCGAACCTTCTAACGCACACTTCCCCCTTCTGCGCTGCGGTGAAAGCTTCGGCCGTGCCGAGCGAATTCGGAAGGGCAAGGAGTTCCGGCAGCTCCAGAGGTCGGGAACTCGGCGTGCAGGCCGCTTCGTCGTGGTTATTGCACGCCAAGGACAGCAGCCGTGGACGCGAATCGGATTGACCGTCAGCCGGAAAGTTGGGAAGGCGGTTGTGCGCAATTTGGTGAAGCGTCGGCTCCGAGAGATCTTCCGCAAGAACAAAGCTCGGATTCCTGCGGGGATGGACCTCATCTTTATTGCGCGAAGGGAGGCCGCGACGGCGAGCTTTGCGGTGCTGACCGAGGAGATCCTCAACCTCGGCGCCGCTCTCCAACGACGGGTGAAGCCCACTCAGCAGGGGCGCTAACCGCCAAGAGGTGGGGCATCCTTAAGACACCGTCGTTGTGGTTTATCGGTCTCTATCAGAGATACCTTTCAGGCGCCCTGCCTCCAAGTTGCCGTTTTCAACCCAGCTGCTCCGAATATACCCGTCAGGCGCTGCAGAAATATGGTGGCCTGAGGGGTTGGATGCTGGGAATTCGGCGGCTGGCGAAATGCCACCCCTTCCACCCCGGTGGATACGATCCGCTGACTTGATTTCTTCGTCAGCTTTTGTGAGGGCAGGGTCTAATGTTCAGTTCCGACAACAAGCGGCTGTTCCTAGCAGTCGGCGTTTCGATGGCGATCCTCCTCGCCTGGCAGCTCTTCTTCTTCGAGCCCCCCGCTCCACCTGAGGAAGAATCCGACGCAGCCACAGTTGCCGAAGAGGTCACCAAACCCGAGGGCGGCGACCCCAAAACCGACGGGACCAAGGCAGCTGAGACCGCCCCGCTGACTACCACACCCCGCGAAATCCCGCACGAAAGTGCTTTTCTCAAGACCGACTACTTCCTCATGGAACTCACCAACGTCGGCGCTAGGGTCGCGAATTTCAACGTCATGCAGCCCGCCCGCTACATCGAACACCCTAGCCTCACCGCTTCACTGTACGATGGACTCGTGGATGGCGAGCTCCCTGAGTTGCTCCCCCTCGAGAGCAATTTCTCTGCGCTTCCAGTTGATGGACAGACCCCTTTCGAGGTCGTCACGGCTTCCGACGAACGAGTCCACTACAAGTGGGTCAGTGAGGACGGACTCAGCTCCGTCGAGAAGACCTTCTTTATTGGAGACACCCCTTACGCCGTCAACCTCGAGGTCAAAGTCACGAACCTCGGCACCACAATCCACACCGACACGCATAGCCTGTCACTCTTCAACAAACAGCTCGAGGCCGAAAAACCTGGCTTCTTTTCCCAGGGCCGCATTGTCGATGCGGTGTGCTTCACCGACGGGGACGTCGAGCGCGTTGACACCGGCGATGACGCCGAGGTCTACGAAAACTCTGTCGAGTGGATCGCGGTCAACGAGTCGTATTTCGCCTCCGTTGCGTATGCCTCGGATGGAGCGAACGGTTGTCGTATCGCGGGAGACGGCGACGACGTCGAAGCCGTTCTTGAGAACGAAGTCACTATCCCCAAGGGGGAGAGCCGTACCCTGTCGTTCGAGCTCTACTTCGGTCCAAAGGAGATTGGCTCACTCAGCGAATTCGGCCATGAGATCGACCGAGCGGTCGACTATGGCTGGGTGGAGATCCTTGCTCGCCCCATCGCTTGGCTGCTGAGAAAGCTGTTCTCGGTCTTCGGTAACTGGGGACTCGCGATCATCTTCCTGACCATCCTGATTCGCGGAGCGGTTTGGCCCATCACCCAGAAGAGCCAGGAATCGATGATGCGAATGCGGGACATCAGCCCGCTGATCAAGGAGCTCCAAGAAAAATACAAGAACGACCCGACGCTCCTCCAGCAGAAGCAAATGGAGCTGTTCAGAGAGAACAACGTCAGCCCCTTCGGCTGCCTTCCTCTGCTCCTTCAAATCCCTATCTGGTTTGCGCTCTACCGCACCATCTACGTCACCGCAGAGCTCTATCGAGCGGACTTCGGGCTCTGGATCCACGACCTCTCGGCCGCCGACCCCTACTACATTCTCCCTGTAATCGCAGGGGCCCTCTTCTTCCTGCAGCAGAAACTCAGTCCGACGCCGACCACCGACGTCCGGCAGAAAGTCATGATGACCGTCTTCCCGCTGGTCTTCATCGTGGTCATGCTCTTCCTCCCCTCGGGCCTGAATCTCTACATCCTCGTCAGCAGCACAATCGGTGTGCTCCAAGTGGTCTACACCAAGAAGAAGAAGGCGAAGGCAACCCCTACTAGTTCTCCGGCAGACATCACGGTCGACCCCACGACGGCGAAAGAGAAACGGGCCGCGAAGAGACGACAGAGTCCCTCGTGATTGTGCGGTCCTCGCACTCGGTTTGACACAGTGGCATACTGACCGCTCCCAATGTGTACCCCCCCTCGTCCACAGAACTCGGGACCTCCCAATGAGCGAAATCACAAACGAAGACCAAAACCTTCCTCTCGATGAAGCCTCTGATCTTCTCCAAAAGATCCTCACGCTCGCCGGCTACTCCGTAGCGGTGACGGCGAAGGAGGAGGACGGCAATTTGGTCCTCGATGTCACTGGCACCGACGCCCGCGCACTCATCAACCGACCAGGGGGGGGCGACGGTCCGGTCTTCTTGGATGCGCTCTCGCAGATCATTCGGCGTGCGGCCTTCAAAGACAACCCCAAAGCCCCTTCAGTCATCGTCGACGCCGCGGGCTACCGAGAGGCGCGGGTCGACAAGATGAAGCATGTCGCACAACGCCTATCGGGGAAGATCATCGGCGGCCTCTCGGCCGATGTGTACGGAATGAACTCGGTGGATCGGCGCACGGTTCACAGGCAGCTCTCTGAAGGGTCTGGAATCACCACCAGCAGCGAAGGGATGGGCATCTTCAGGAGACTCAAGGTCCGAGCCGATCGCGCGTAGGAACGTGAGGTGCCTTCGAGCCACCGCTGCTCGGAGGTGCGCGTGAAATCCGCTCGTTGAGACGCCGTAATTTCCTTCCGTCATCCACGAAGTTCGAGAGCAAGCAGGAGTCTGCTGAATGCGTCCGAGCGAACGCAGGAAAGAGGGGAAAAGGGCATGGACCCTTTTTATCGTGCTCTGTGTTGGCTCGATCATCCTCGTTCTTGGTTCCACGATGCTCGCCGGAAAGCTCGTCGAACCGCGGTTTCACGAGGACACCGAGGAGCAAGAGGAAGAGGCTGGGGACGTCAAGTCCACGACCCCCCTCATCGGCGTGTTCGCTTCAGAGCAGATCAAGCAGGCCGCTCACGTCAGCGCTGACACACTGAAGACCGAGCGACGCGTCGAGTTGAGCGGCGCGGTCGTATTCTTGAAAGGCGCGCTCGTGCTCGACCACGCGGTTGTTGCTGGTGACCGGACCACCGGCGACCATCTCCTGCTGGTCACCTTCGAGCCCGAACAGTCCAGCGTCGCGGAAGAACATCGAGGGCAGCTCGTCATTCGCGTCCTCAACCGCTCCGGGGGGACGTGGAACCCCATGCCAAGGGAGCTCTTCCAGCGTACCTACGCGAACATAAACGACCCGGGGGGCGAGTTCCCAAGCAAAGACAACGTCTCCATCCAAGACGCGGGAAGTGGGGTCTTGGCAGTCAGGATCCCTGATGCTGCCCCGTGCCTGCCCAGCACAAAGAGCGATTTGGGCCTGACTCGAGCGGTCTACGTCGTTCTCGATCCAGCTCCCCAGGTTCTTCTTTCCCACATCGCTGCAGGTCGGAGGGGAAATCTCCCAGGACAAACAGCTGAGATCGGGTTGAGTTGGGCTTCGCGAAGCGGAGTCAGTGGCGCTGGTCTAATGAGGGTTAGGACCTTCACCGAAGACACCCTTACCAACGAATACGAGCTCGCCTTCAGCAACCAAGACAAGAGCTTTTCGCTGGCTGAGTCCCCCTCATTGGCGTTCGCCAAACAGGAACGTGAGGCCATCGCAGCCTACCTCGAAGGCAAGGACGATGCGGAGGAGCGACTCTTGTGGATCGAGAATGGCCTCCAGCTCATTCTCCCGTTGCAGGGTCCCTTAGACTACTGCTTGGGCTTCCCCCATCGAGTCTCCGTCGCCACACAAGTCGATCCACGAAAGTGGGCCGATGCACTGCAGGATAGGATTTTCTCGCTGCGGCTCCCGCGCGCCGACCTGATGGCGCGCAGAGGGCAAGGACGAAGGGCGATCGAGCTGCTCAACCTCGATGACCCCGCATTGGTGTTGACCAGCAGCGCGGCTGGCAGACGCCTATTGGCGCAGTTGCGTGGGCCACGAGTCGCCGAGTCCCAGTACCAACCCTTCCTCTCCAAATTTGAACGACGGCCGGCGTTCGCAACACATGCGACACGTCCCTACCTCCCCATGCGCTTCACCGAGCAGTTCGACCTCGTCTTGCCGGTCTTTGACGCCAGGAGTCTCTCCCTTGGCCTCGGCAAATGGACCCTTGGCAGCACGACCACCGGGCTTGGTGCCGCTCTCTCAGGGTTGTTGCTGCCACCGTGGCCGCAGAATCCGGTTGCGGCGGCGTTGTGGTCGAGCACCATTCACGGGGCCGACAAGCTCCTCGTTTGGGAGTCTCCCTCGTTCCTAGCCAATCGCCTGGCGATGGCGACTCGAAAATCTGCCAACGAACGCGCCAACCGCATTGCAGCGCTCACTCAACGATACCTCGGCCCCAAGTTTGTCCAGCTCGCGACCAAAACTGGCGCCCTATCGCCAGCACGGTGGGAAGACCTGCAGTTCTACGCCCCGTTGATGAGCGCGGTCGACCTCTCTCCATCGAGCTCGAAGCTCATCATCGACTATGGAGTCACCTGCCAATCTGCCTTTGTCCAACTCTGCATCGGCTATCCCGAGCAGTGCCGTGACATTGGCCCTTCCGAAGACCCGTTTCGGCCAAGCTCGCGGATCGTGACGGTTTCCTCCTTCGATTTCCCCGATTGGGCACCGGCGCCGTGTTTCGACAGGGAGACCCCTACGCGCCTGCAGGAGGCCGTCCATTTCCACGGTTGGCTCAGCGACAGCGAGTTGGTCTTCGAGCATAGGGATGCCTTGTACCTCGTCACGATTGACCTCGCTGGTGAGGCAACCTGTCAGCCTCTCGCCGATGATGCCCAGTCCCCACTCGTGGAAACGGATCGCCAAGGCCATTGGCGGATCAGCCTCGACGCAAATGCGATTTGGCTCATCGACCAACAGACCCAGAGAGAATGGTTGCTCGAGTGGTGGTCTTCACTTCCGCTGGGCCCCCCTCGACAGGAGTGGAGCGCGCTGATCTCCGCAGATGGCGCTCATTTCGGGCTGTGGCTCGAAAACGAAGGGCTCTGGACCGCAGACCTTTCCAGGCTCCCCGAGTAAGCGTCAGACCAACTCGGTCAACGCCTCCAACAGAATCGCGTACATCCTCTCGATTTGCTCTTCTTCGACGACGAGCGGGGGAGTAAAGGTCACGACTTGGCCCCAGACGCCGCTCGGCAAGATGAGGACGCCTTTCTCGAGCATCCTCCGCATCAACTCGAGGCTTAGCTTGCCGTTGGGCCTGCCCTCCGTATCCACGAGCTCAACGCCTCTCATGAGCCCGAGACCACGCACCTCACCGATCAATGCGGGATAGCGCTCTTTGAGGTCCAGGAGCTTGCGCTCGAGGATCTCCCCCATCGCCGTACTTCGTGCGGCGAGGTCGTCACGCCGAAATATCTCGATTGCTTTGAGACCAACCGCACACCCCATCGGATTTCCGAGGAAAGTGCTCGTATGAATCGCCTCACCGGCGCTGGTCCCCCACGACGACATCACCTCTGCGGTCCCCACCGCCGCCGACATCGGGAAACCACCGGTCATCCCTTTCCCGAGGCAAACCAGGTCGGGCACGACGCCAAAATGCTCCATCGCGAAGCGCCGCCCAGTCCTTCCAAACCCGGTGTAGATCTCGTCGAAAATCAGGACCAGACCTCGCTCCTCGCAGATCTTGCGCACGCCGACCAGCCACTCCACTGGCGGAACAATCACCCCTCCTCGGCCCTGTATCGGTTCCAGAATGACCGCGCCCGCTTCCTCCGACCCTGCCGCGGGGTGGCTAACGAGATGCTCGAAATACTCGAGGCATGCAAGCCCACAACCCGGATACGTGGACTTGAACGGACATCGATAGCAATAGGGATAGGGCGCATGCGTCACTTGCTGAGCGATCAGACCGGAAAATGGCGCCTTGAACGACCCTTTGTAGGCCGAGACCGAGAGCGCACCTAGGCTCATCCCGTGGTAGGACGCCTCGAACGCCACGACCCGTTGCCGCCCAGAATGCATCACAGCCGACTTCAACGCGGCCTCGACCGCATCGGCCCCAGACTGGCCGAAAATCGACTGGCTGAGCCCACCTGGAAGGAAGTCTGAAAGCGCCTCGGTATAACGGATCTTCACGTCCGTGGGGTAGACATCGCCCATCCCATGCATGAGCTGGCGACTCTGCTCGTGCAGGGCTTCTTGGAGCTCCGGGTGCGCGTGCCCGTACGAGCTGACGGCGAAGGCCGCGGTAAAATCGAGATAGAGATTCCCATCCACATCCTCGATGGTCGAGCCGCTACCGCTCTTCCAGACGATGGGATCTTGTGAGACTCCACTCTCCCCCCGCCGTCGCGCTCGTCGGGCGGTGATCGCCGGGCATTCGTGGCGAGCGAGGACCTCGAGAAGCTCGACGGAGCGGGGACCAGGGATCGCTGTCTTGAGGTTTGGAGCCACCTCACCAACACAATGTTTCGAGTCCGCGTTTCTTTGCATAGCGTCTCAACCTTGGGTCTGGATTCACAATCCGCGGGTGCCCAACGGCTTCCAGCATGGGCAGATCAGTAAAACTGTCGGTGTAGAAAAAGGCATTCTCGAGGGTGGCCCCGCATTGGTCGGCCCACTGCCGTGCCCAGTGAATCTTCCCCTCCCCAAAGCATATGGGTTCCACCACACGACCGGTGAGCCTCTGCTTTGAGTCGCTCTCCAAGTAGGTCGAGACCGCACCATCGAGCTTCAAATGGTGGCTCACGGGGCGTGCGATGTACTCCGTCGCGGCGGTCAACAACACCACCTGGTGACCGCTGCGGCGGTGGTCCTCAATCACGGCGACCGCATCCTCCGAGATGAATTGGATGATGTCAGTGTCGAACCACTCTTGGCATAAGTCCGTGAGATGCTGAGCAGGTTGTCCCTCGACGCTCGAGATGACTCGCCGTGTGACCGCCTGCGCGTCGATCACGGCAAAACGATACTCCACGAGCCATCGCGCCGTGCGCAGCACATCTCGCAGGCTCAGCTCACCTCGTCGATAAAGGAACTTCGCGTAGCGACTGGCAGAGTTGCAGCGAAGAATGGTCTGGTCCATGTCAAAGAACGCGACGACTGGTGAGTCCCCTGCGCCCTGTGTTGCCCCTTCAGGGTTCATCAGTCTCCTCGTCGCTGGATGGGGTCATCAGCGCTTCTTCGGCTTCGCGTTTGCGCTCCAAGGTCTCCTTGACTTGATCCAAAGGAATGGCGGGCACCTCGATGCGGGCCTCTACTCCTTTGGTTCCATCTGTGCGATCGAGGAGGCGAATGTCACCCCCATGATCGATCACAATCTTTCGAACGATCGCCAGGCCAAGTCCTGTCCCTTCCGCCTTGGTCGTGAAGTAGGGGTCGAAGACTCGGTCCGCTCCTTCCGCGGGGAGACCCGTTCCATTGTCGACGACTCGAATGCGAGCATTCTCGCCGACGACTTCGAGACTGACTTCGATAATGGGAGCGTTGCCAGCCTCCACAGCGGCCTCGATGGCGTTTTGGACGATGTTCACGAGGACTCGCCTCATCAACAAAGGGTCGAGCCGCGCCGTCACGACGGGCCCTTCAATCTCGTTGATCTTGGCCATCTCGTAGAACTGCGGATTGGACCTCAATGTCTGGGTCACGAACTCCCAAACCTCGCGTGGTTCGGGAGACGCGGACGGCAAGCGGGCAAACTCACTGAATTCCCTCACTAACTTCCGCAGCGTGTCGACTTCCTCCGTGACGATCTCCACAACCTCGGTCACGATCTGGCGGTATCGCTCGGGCCGGTCGTAGTATTTGTCAAAAGTCTTGTCGAGCTGTTGTACGGCCAGGAGTAACGGCGTGAGCGGGTTCTTTATCTCATGCGCCAATCGACGAGCGACCTCTTGCCAAGCGCTCATCCGCTCCAAGTAAGTCACTGCCTTTCGAGCCTCGCCCAATTCTTCGACCATCTCGTTGAATTGTTTCGTGAGCTGCGAGAGCTCGTCCTTCCCCTGCACCGGTATCGAAAAGCCGAGCTCTCCTTTCGCAACACGCTCCGTTGCGGCGGTTAAGCGGCCGAGCCGACGACTCAAGGGCGTGGTGATGAGGAGCGCAAAGCCAACCGTCAAGACCACCACCAGGACGAGCATGATGTAGTAGAACTTCGTGTAGACCTCCGACAGCGAGCCGTCTTTCTCCCCCTCCAACGCCGACAGGCCGCGATGCAGCTGCCGCCTCTGACCGAGGTCCTCGTATCGGTCTGAGAGGCTCATGTCGATGCCAAAGGTCAGCTCCAACACGCGACCAGAGCTGTCTGGCGGGTTGGGTTGGACCGTCTGGCCGACCCTCCAACGACGGGTCCTCAGCTTCAAGCCCTCGAGCCCCCGTTCGCCTTGGTCGCCGACCGCCATCAATTCGGCTCCCTCGTCGTAGAGCACAGCCCGTACGAGAACACCGTAGCGGCCTAGCTCCCTCTCGAGGGCTTGCTGGATTCGCTCCTCATTGGTTGCGATAGGCAGGCGCAGCTCAGGCGAGAGCGACAGGTTGGCACCGATCAGCGAGACACGGTCAGCTTCCGACGTCGCCCAGGCCCGATGAAAATGACTCACGTCATCGAGGGTCTCGACCGCCTCATCTTGGAGATTCTTGTTGAAAGTCAGGACCTCGCTCAGCAACACCGCCGAGGCGATGAGTGGCGCAGCCCCCATGATCAACAAGACCGCATAGATCTTTACCGCAAACCGGCTCATCCGCATGACTGTGGGCCCACCTCTGAATCCAAACCTGCAGACCGTCAGGGATCGACTTGGAGCGCATCACAGCCCTTGGTGTCAACCGGTCAAACTCGCGGCTCTCGCGCCAGAGCAAGGTGTACACGGTGCCCCCGACGAAGCACACCACGCCGCCGGCGAGGCACACCACGCCACCCGACGAAGCGCACCACGCCACCCGACGAAGCACACCACGCCACCCGACGAAGGACACCACGGTGCCCGACGAAGCAAGTTCCGTTGCCCGACGCCGCACGCCCCGAGGTGTGGCGAGCGCCAAGACCCACGCGCACCGCCGCGTCAGAGAACGAACAAGAAAAAAGAAGGAAGAAGCTCTGTATCAAGAGCTCACTTCACACAAACCTCGATGTCGCCAGAGGCCCCAACCATGGGAAGCGGCGTGCAGGTGTACCCTTCGCCTGCGCGACAATCGGTCGACGCCAGACAGAATTGCAAGCACATCGGAATCCCGTCGACTTCGACGCATGTGGTATCCAGATCGCAATCGAGGTCGTCGAAACACCCCACCATCGCGCAATAGCCGTTGGGGAAGCGGGAGCCAACAAGACAAGCCGAGTCCGCCCGACAGGTCGCCATGGAGCTGCATGCACTGCCCGATGCACCCGAGCCTGATGGAGCGCAAAAGGCGACCGCATCTGTCGCAGTCAACGTTCTGCAGCCGTAGCCCAGATTGGTTCGACAGGTGCTGTCTGCGACGCATGGATCCACGCAGTGCCCTTGTCTGCACCGATAGGCGTTGGGGCAGTCCGCATCGGTGACACAAGACTCAGCGACACAGCCCCCCGCATTCCCGCACACCATCGCCGCGGCGCAAGACATTGCGTCGCAGGGCGGCCCTCCCGAAGTGGCGATGTCCAGCAAGTAGGCCGCCGAAGCATTCTGGTATCCAAACACCTTCAGCCGAAAATCCCCTGACGTGGCAAAGGTGTGCGTGATCGTCTCCTCGTCGGTCGTTAGACGGCTCCATGCCACGAGCGTGTTCGCAGCATCGTACAGCTCCAGGTCAAGGTCCCCGACAGAGTTGTCAAAGACCAACATCGCGCTGAGCGAATTGCCAGCGACGCCACCAAACGCGTACCAATCCACGTCGGCAGGGCAGATCATCCCATCATCGACAAAATGACTGGCTCCCGGGCCCAAGCTAGAGGCCGACGAGAAGCTCTCGTTGGGCTCGTGAGAGTCGTTGGTGCAACTCGGAAGGGACTCGGTCACGGTGATGGTCATCTCGTAGGTATGGTCCCCATCGGAAAACTCGAACGCCCGTATGGTGTAGGTGCCAGCCGCCAGATTTGAAGCCGTCACGCTCTCATTGTTCGTCGCGCTGTCCCCTACGACCAGGGCTTCCACGAGGTCTGGTCCATAGACGTAGACATCGATATCTTGGTTTGGTCCGTGCACGAACCGCAGGTCCACCTGCAGCGCGCCTCCATCTGCTACCACGACGCGGTACCAGTCCTCGTCGCCGCAGACGGTGAGGCCAGTGTAGACGCCTGCCACCATGAGAGTGGCCTCGCCAGAGAAATCGTTTGGCTCGAACCCATCCGCCGTACACTGCGGTTGAACCGTGTCGCCAATCACGAACACGGTCGCCGAGCCGATGAGGTTGTAGTCGACCCCACCGCCTGTGCTGGTCACTCGAAAGTCGAACTGCTTGCTTGTTCCCACCAACGAGGGGTCTGTGGGGGTGTAAGTCAGAGTACATCGGGGGACGTCGAAGGTGGCTCCGGTAGGCAACGTCCCGATGGCTTCGCATTGAATCTTGAAGCCCATGGGGTTGGTGATGGGCAATGGTAGCGTCAGCGTCTCGTTGAGCTTGACCTCTTGAAGGGGAATGGGTTCGAAAGTCAATTGTGCACTCTGTACCAAGAACCTCGCATCGCTGGTGGCCTCGAACTCACCGTCGCTGACCATGAACACGACAGAAAATGTCATCCCATCCTGGTCAGGCGTGGGCGTCCATTTCATGACCCCGGTTTTGCCATCGAGCACCGCCCCTGTCGGCAACGCGCTTCCCGTCGAGAACGTGAGGGCATCACCGTCCTCATCGGTCGCTTGCAGTCGTAACTCATAGGCTTCGCCAACCCCGACAAACACGTCTCCGACCTCTTGGATGACTGGCTTGGTGGATTCGTCACTGGTTGTCACGGTGATCTGGATCGTCTCCCTATCCTCTTGCGCTCCATCACTGACCGCGAAGGTCAGGATAACGAGCTTTCCATCGTCCGCAGCTTGTGGGGTCCATTCGAAGGTATGGGTCTCCTTCGCGAACTTGCTGCCAACGGGCAGATCACCGAACACAGAGTAGGTCAGTGCATCGCCATCGGGATCCGTCGCACTCACCACAATGTCCAACGGTTTCCCTATCGGGGCCCTTCGATTGCCAATCCTGTCAAGCTCCGGGGCGTGATTTCCGACGCTCGTCCCATCGGGTTCGTCGACGTCCGAAACGACGTCCGACGAGGCGGTCTGATCGGGGGTTCCTGAACCTCCATTGTCCGCGCAACTACAAACCGCGGCTGCTACCACGACTACGCCTAGGAGGCGCTTCCCCGCTTCGACAACGAGACTGCTGTAGCCACAATGCTCTCGGTGCTGCATCTTTGCCCTTTTGCTCTTGGGATTCCCGCATGGAGGCTAGCAGGAGCGCCTAGAGCGTTCAAGTGCGGCCTCACGCAACGCGTCAGGAGAATCGATAGCCCGCGCTTCGATAGAGAGTTTGCTCTCGGCTGCTCCCCCAAATCGCCCAGCGAAACTCGGATTGATCGATGAGGCGTGCCGCCGGAGAGAGCTCCGTCACGAGTCGGAGGAGCGCCTCTTCACTGGTCGAGGTCCCAACAAACGTGGGCAACTGATTGGCCATTGGCGTGATCTCCGCTTTCCACGCGAATGGCGTCGTCAATGTCAAGTTTGCCCCTTCTGCGCGAAGCGCAAACGATTGCCCAAGGACGAGGTAAGGACTCGTGACCGAGTCGATCACGTTGGGCAGAAGAACCTCAGGCAGGCAGCCGGCCAGCAACGGCGGATCGGCCAAATCACAACAAAGGAGTCGTAGCGGCGCTGTCTGCTGACCCTCTGGAACGCTTAGCGAAACTGGCTGCCAGCGTCCGGGCTCCGCTTGTAGAACGAATTCGAGCTGCCGCTGCTCAGACAACCGCTTGGCTGTCAACAGACTGGCGAGGTGGGCATCCACGAGCAACACCGGCCGCGTGCCGACCTCATAGGCCTCACGACCCACCGCCGAACCGAGCACCGCAAGTAGGTCAGAGCGGTCCGTCGCGCCAATCCATCTGCAGACTTCCTTGGCGTGGATCGGGAGGTCGATGGCCGCTTCGTCGGCAGGCAGCCAATCGTTGAAGCCTGCCCACAAATACCGTCCCAACCGTCCACACAGCTCTGCGAGTGCCGAGTCTCCGAAGGCAGAAAGCATCGCGGCGAGGCGTTCGGCTCCCAAATCCAACGGCAACCAAGGTGGGTTGTGGGCATGGGTCAGCTCGCCGGGGTGAGGAAACACCACGGGGATGCCCTCCACGACGGGGTACCTCGCCACACAACCGCTACACCTCAACTCCGAGCAGTCGCCGACCTCCCCGAGTGTGGCCTCAGTGTTGGAAGCCGTCACCAGGGAGGCCGTGTATAGCGAACCATTGCCTTCGAGCCTGCGGCAACGTGGACAGACCAACTTGAGCGCCGCTCCCTCGTTGCCTTTCATCTCGATTATGGGTTGAGATCGATCTTGGAGCCCTTGATGGTCATCACGCTGCTGGCTTCGTAGTCGCTAGTGCTGCTGGACTTCCAATTGATCGTACTACCAGCCTTCCACTCGCTGGAGGTGCCACTCTCGACCTTGATGGTCTTCGAGGCCTTCACGACCAAATCCTTGCAGTCCAACGTGATCGTCTTCTTCGCTTTGATCAAGATGTCGCCGGTGTCGGTCTCCAACGTGATCAACTTCGCAGGGACGTCGATCTCCAACCACTGCTTTTGGTCCTTGTCGTACAGACGGATCTTCTCGGCACCGTCGGTGTCGTCAAGGTAGAGCTCGTGGGTCTTCTTGGTACGCAGGGAGATCGAGCCTTCACCAGGCCGATCCTTGAACATCAGGTGGTGCCACATCCGGCTTCGGAAGAAGCGGAAGTCGTTCTTTCCACCCTGCTGCTGGTTCGGGATCGGATCGACGATGTGGTCCGGTGAGTACGTGATGTCTCGGGGCGACTTATCCTCGCCGTTCCACAGGGAACCAACAAGAACGGGCCGCTCGAAATCACCCTCCTGGAAGGTGACCAATACCTCGTCATCAACCTCTGGCAGGAAGAACTGCCCAATCTCTTTTCCCGCGAGGCCGGTCCCAATTCTCGCCCAGAAGCTCTCTTCGGTGTCATGGAGCCAAGGATATTTGACCTTGACCCTATATCGATCCTCAGGATCGACGTTGTTGGTCACGATGGCGATCATATTCCCCATCATCCGCGACTGACCAACGCGGCCTTGATGGTTCTGGTTGAGCATCTCGGATATGACTCGGGCGAACGACATGACTTACCCTTCTATGTCCTGATGACCAGTGAATGATGGCTTCCCAGGCAGAGATGACCAAGCAATAATTATGCCTCATTGGGCATCGTTGTTTTCCGCTCGCAGGCCAATGGTGACTTGACTCCACTCACCTGACTCTCCACATCCAGGCTGTCAGTGTGCCAGCCATGGGTAGGTCTGACGACCCCAATTCCTAGAACGTGGTCCCAAACATCAGTGAAGCGTTCTCCGGAGTTGCGCAGAATCCCACTTCGATGCCACCAGAAGGAGTCTCCTCCTCCTGCATCCCGTCCAATATCAACAAGACCGCTCCAGTCCCCGCCGCGGCGATCCCTAGACCCAACGTAATCCCAGTGAGCATCTGATTCGAGGACACATCGTCTTCGGCGGAGAGTCTGCCCGAGGCATCGCCACGATCAGCCGCTTTTTGCACGTCGACCAACGCCGAATAGCCCGCAGCATTGAACAAGCCCGACGCCGTCAGTGAGAGCGCACTGCCTCCGATCAACCCCCATGCAAGCCAGTTGGTCTGCGTTGAACCGACGGCCGGTCCAGGTACCTCAACGATCTTTTCGACGACCTTCTCTTCAATCTTCAAGGAGACGGTCTTCTCCTGTGACGCGGAGACACGAACGGACTCCTCCGAAGTTTCCCCGTTTGCGTCGAGGCGCAGGATGTAGGTTCCCTCTGGGAACCGATATGGGCGCGATAGACATTGCCCAACCGGCTCACCATTGATGGACAGATTCGCTGTAGCTGGCTGGCATTCGACGGTCACCCGCGCGTAGGTGTCACAGTTCAAGATGGAGCCGTAGTGGTTCGCGGCTTTGGCGAAGAAGTCGTGATCCTCGGGCAGATCGTACAAGTTCATCACAAAAAGGTAGAACGTCTGGGCGTCCTCGCACTGGTATAGCTTGTGGTAGACGCGGGCCAAGGAATAGTCGACCTCTGGCCCACTAAACTTCGCGCGGACCTCCAGATACGCGACCAGCGCACGATCAAGGGTCTCTGTGTTGTAAACCTGCATCGCACGCTCGAGTCGTGTCTTGTATTCCTCTGGGTCTGAATCCTGCGCGTTCGCTCGAAGCACCGGCAAGAGGACCGCAAATACCACACCCCAAAAGGCCATTCGGGTGGCGACATGTTCTCGCATGGGAAACCCCGCGTTAATGATTCGAGTCAATTGGGCCGTTTCGTTTGACCGACCCCAAGCACCGGCAGTTTACGGGTTCGCCTAACGATTGCGCAAGTGCAGCCGCGTGAGTGTGAAAACGGAGAACGCCCGAACCAACGGTTCGGGCGCCTTCGAATTGAGCCACCGATTGCGTGCCGCACACGACTCGCCAAGCTGGCGAGAAACGAGCCAACTCCATCCCTTCGCGTGATCAGTCGGCGAGCGCTTCCTCGGCAAACTCGCTGTCGGAAACGGTCATCTTGAGCTGACGGTAGTGAGGGAGACCCGTGCCCGCGGGGATCAAACGCCCCATGATGACGTTCTCCTTGAGCCCGCGGAGGTGGTCGACCTTTCCAGAAATCGCCGCTTCCGTAAGGACCTTTGTCGTCTCCTGGAACGAACTCGCAGAAATGAAGGACTCGGTAGAAAGTGAGGCCTTCGTGATCCCAAGGAGTAGATCTTCCGCGACTGCGGGTTGACCGCCGTTCTCGAGAATGTGCTGGTTCGCGGACTCGAAGCTGTATCGCTCAACCTGCTCATCGATGAGGAATGCGGAATCCCCAACGTCCTTGATCCGGACACGTCGAAGCATCTGGCGCACGATGATCTCGATGTGCTTGTCGTTGATCCTTACACCCTGCAGGCGATAGACCTCTTGGGTCTCGTCGACGAGGTATTTTGCGAGCTCTTTGCGACCCATGACGCGCAGGATGTCGTGAGGATTGCTCGATCCTTCCATCAGCTGCTCGCCAGCTTGCACACGGTCGCCCGCGTGAACGTTGATGTGCTTTCCTTTCGGGATCAAATACTCCTTCGGCTCCCCGACATCGGGAGTAATCACGATGCGGCGCTTGCCCTTGGTGTCCTTGCCGAACGCCACGAGTCCCTCGATTTCGGAGATGACCGCGTGTTCTTTCGGCTTGCGCGCCTCGAAGAGCTCGGCAACGCGCGGCAGGCCCCCCGTGATGTCCCTGGTCTTCATCGTCTCGCGCGGAATCTTGGCCAGCGTATGGCCTGCTGCTACATCCTCGCCCTCAGTGACGAAAATATTCGCGCCGACGGGCAACGGGTAGGTTCCAAGCGTCTTGCGACCAGTCTTGTCCTTGATGGTGATCGAAGGCCGTGCGTCGATGTCTTTGAAGTCGACGATGACCTTTCGGGCGAGACCCGTCACCTTGTCGAACTCCTCCTTCATCGTCTTCCCTTCGATGATGTCGGTGAACTTGATGACACCGCCCATCTCAGTGATGACGAGGTTGGCGAAGGGATCCCACTCAGCGAGCGTCGTTCCTTTCTCCACTTTCTGGCCGTCGCGTACCCTGAGGCGTGCACCATAAACGAGGTTGTAACGCTCCCGCTCACGGCCATCGAGCGCATGGATGCTCAGTTCGCCGTTGCGCTTCATCACCACCAGCGTTCCATCCGAGCCCTCAACCACATTCACATTATGGAACCTCGCGATACCTTCATCGCGCGCTTCGTGGCTGTTGTCGGAACCCTGCAGAGTCGAAATACCCCCCGTGTGGAAGGTACGCATCGTGAGCTGCGTGCCAGGCTCACCAATCGATTGCGCTGCGATGACCCCGACCGCTTCACCGATATTGACCAGACGTCCGCGTGCCAGATCACGGCCGTAACAGCGAGCACACACACCACGAACAGACTGACAAGTCAGCGTCGAGCGGATGTGAACGCTGCGCAGTGCCGCAACGCGTACGCGTTCGACCGCTTCCTCGTTGATGTCGGCATTGGCCTCGAGGAGCAGCTCGCCGCTCGGATCGTATACATCGTAGAGCGCAACACGCCCCAAAATGCGGTCTCCGAGGTCCTCGATAACCTTTCCCGAATCGACCAACGATGTCATCTCGATGCCATCGAGCGTCCCGCAATCTTCCTCACTGATAATGTTGTCCTGGGCGACGTCGACGAGACGTCGGGTCAGATACCCGGAGTTCGCGGTCTTGAGCGCCGTGTCGGCGAGACCTTTACGAGCACCGTGAGTGGAGATGAAGTACTGCAGAACCGACAGTCCCTCCCGGAAGTTCGCTTTGATCGGCGTCTCGATGATCTCGCCTGACGGCTTGGCCATCAATCCACGCATGCCGGCCAGCTGGCGAATCTGCTGCTGGCTTCCACGTGCTCCCGAGTCAGCCATGATGAAGATCGAGTTGAAAGACTCGTTCTGCACTTCGGCTGTCGATTGGCTATCCTTGATCGTCGCATAGCGGATTCCGCTCATCATCTGCTCGGAAACACGCTCCGTCGCTTGTGCCCAGATGTCCACGACCTTGTTGTACCGCTCACCGTCGGTGATGAGACCCTCGTTGTACTGGTCCCAGATCTCTTGCACGTCAGCTTGCGCCTTCTCAAGAATCACCGCCTTCTCGGGCGGAATTCTCATATCATCCATGCAGATCGAGATGCCGGCGCGCGTCGCCTCTTTGTACCCCAGCGAACGAATGCGATCGGCGAGCAGGACGGTCGCCTTGTCGCCAGCGGTGCGGTAAGCCTGATCGACGAGGAGACCCAGCGCCTTCTTGTCCATGGTGCGATTCACCAAAGCATAGGGCAGCTCCATAGGTAGAACGTCGAAGAGGAGAATACGCCCAACCGTCGTCTTGATCGGCTCGCCGTTGTAGCGAACCTTCACTTCGGCCTGTAGGTCGGTTTCGCCTGCGTCATAGGCCATGCGAACTTCCTCGAAGCTCGCATAGTAGCCTGCAACAGGATTCCCGTTGGCGTCTTCGCGATAGCACCCCTTTGCAAAGGGACGCACACGGGTCATGTAGTAACATCCCAGAACGATGTCCTGTGTGGGGCCAATAATGGGTCCACCATGAGCCGGTGAAAGGATGTTGTTCGTGCTCAGGAGCAGGACTCGCGCCTCCATCTGTGCCTCGAGAGAGAGAGGAACGTGCACCGCCATTTGGTCACCGTCGAAGTCCGCGTTGAACGCGGCACAGACCAACGGGTGCATCTGGATGGCCTTTCCCTCGATGAGGACGGGCTCGAAGGCCTGGATACCCAAGCGGTGAAGCGTCGGGGCGCGGTTTAGGAGCACAGGGTGCTCTTTGATTACCTCGTCCAGGATGTCCCAAACCTCGGGACGTTCCTTTTCCACCATCTTCTTCGCGCTCTTGATGGTGTTGACGTACCCGCGCTCTTCCAGCTTGTTGTAGATAAACGGCTTGAAGAGCTCGAGCGCCATCTTCTTCGGCAGTCCACATTGGTGGAGCCGTAGGTCGGGACCGACCACGATGACCGAACGTCCCGAGTAATCCACTCGCTTGCCAAGGAGGTTCTGGCGGAACCGGCCTTGCTTGCCTTTCAGCATATCCGAGAGGGACTTCAAGGGCCGCTTGTTGGGTCCGTGGATCGTCTTACCACGCCGCCCATTGTCGAAGAGCGCGTCAACCGCTTCTTGAAGCATTCGCTTCTCGTTGCGGATGATGATCTCGGGCGCGTTGAGCTCGAGAAGACGCTTCAATCGGTTATTGCGATTGATGACCCGACGATACAGGTCATTGAGATCGCTGGTCGCGAATCGGCCACCGTCCAAGGGGACGAGAGGCCGCAGGTCCGGCGGGATGACGGGGATGACTTCCAAAATCATCCACTCAGGAAGATTCTTGCTGCCTCGGAACGCCTCAACGACCTTCAGACGCTTGGCAATCTTCTTGCGCTTGGCCTCGCTGGTCGCCTCCTTCATCTCGTGTCGAAGTTCTTGGGCGAGAAGCTCGATGTCCAATGACTCGAGAAGATCGCAGATCGCCTCGGCGCCCATCTTCGCTTCGAACACGTCCCAGCCATACTCTTCGACGTACTGAGAATACTTCGACTCGCTGAGGATCTCGGACTTGCTCAGCGGTGTGAGCCCTGGATCCGTGACGATGTAGCTCACGCAGTAGAGAACCTTCTCGAGATCCTTGAGCGTGATGTCCAGTAGGTTCCCAATGCGAGACGGCAGGCTTTTCAGGAACCAAATGTGTGCGACCGGAGTGGCTAGGTTGATGTGCCCAAGCCGTTCACGACGCACTTTGGACTGAATGACCTCGACCCCACACTTCTCGCAGACTACACCTCGGTGCTTCATGCGCTTGTATTTGCCGCAGTTGCACTCGTAGTCCTTCACGGGCCCAAAGATCTTCGCGCAAAAGAGCCCATCCCGCTCCGGCTTGAACGTTCGGTAGTTGATCGTCTCGGGCTTTTTCACCTCGCCGAAACTCCAATCCCGAATCTTCGCCGGGCTGGCGAGGCTGATTTGGATGGCTGAAAAGCTGAGCGGGTCCTTCGGCCTCTCAAAGAAACTGAAGATGTCCTTCACGTTCGACTCCTCGACGGACGCCTCTTCTCGGAGGCCTCGTCCAGATTGATGCGGATTTCTTGGATCTACCTGCAGCCGCTTCTGTGGCTGCCGTTGAAGACTGAGCGAGTGGCCTGAGGTTTCCACTCGACAACGATTCGGGATTGAACTCAGGCCGTCTCTTCGAGCAGCTCAATATTCAGGCAGAGCGACTGAAGCTCTTTGATCAAAACATTGAATGACTCTGGTAGACCCGCCTCCAAGGCGAAGTCCCCCTTGACGATGGACTCGTACATTCGAGTTCGTCCGGCGACGTCGTCCGACTTCACCGTCAGGAATTCCTGGAGTGAATAGGCCGCGCCGTAAGCCTCCATCGCCCACACCTCCATCTCGCCCAGTCGCTGTCCACCGAACTGGGTTTTGCCGCCCAGAGGTTGTTGCGTAACGAGACTGTATGGCCCTATCGAGCGGCTATGGATCTTGTCATCGACCAAGTGATGCAGCTTCAACATGTACATCACGCCGACTGTGACGTCGGAAGCAAATGACTCACCGGTGCGCCCGTCAAAGAGGACCGTTTGGCCACTGGCCTCGAGACCTGCCTCGACGAGAAGCTGCTTCACAGCCTGCTCTTTGGCCCCATCGAATACAGGGGAAGCGACGTGAACACCGTTTGCGCCCTTCTTCGCGAAGCGCATGAGATCCTCACTGTCGAGGTCATCCAAAAGCGCGGTGTAATGTTTCTGCTTGTAATACTGCTTCAGGAGCGCCCGTAGATTCTTCTCCGAGGTCGCCGCCTCGATAGCCTCCCGAATTCTCTTACCCATACCCAGTGCGGCCCATCCGAGATGGACTTCGAGAATCTGCCCAACGTTCATACGTGACGGCACGCCGAGCGGGTTGAGCACCATGTCGACAGGGGTACCATCAGAGAGGAACGGCATGTCCTCGACGGGAAGAATCTGGCTGACGACACCCTTGTTTCCGTGACGTCCGGCCATCTTGTCGCCGACCTGGATTTTGCGCTTGATGGCGACCGAGACCTTCACGATCTTGATTACCCCAGGTGGCAGCTCATCACCCTTTCGGAGCTTGTTGATCTTCTCCGTGAAGTGCTCGCGAGTTTGGCGGATCTGGTCCTCGACGTGCTCGAGAATCTTCTGGATGGACCATTCGGCCTGATCATCCTCGAGTTGCACCTGTGGCCAGAACCTGCGGGGAACTTCGTCGAGGATCTCGGCGTCGAGAATCGCGCCTTTCTTTATCAGCTGCTTCTTGGACTCGTCGATTAGCTTCGAGGCCGTCGTCTTGCCCGTCAGCTCCTCTTTGATGCGCTGGTAGGCCGAGTCGCGGATGATTTTGATCTCGTCGTTCTGGTCCTTGAGAAGCCTGGCCTCCTCGGTGTCCTCGATCTCCTTGGTCCGCTCGTCCTTCTCGGTCCCTTTGCGGCTGAACACCTTCGCATCGATGACGCAACCCACGACACCAGGCGGCACCCGCAGGGAGCTGTCTCTGACATCGCCGGCCTTCTCGCCGAAAATGGCCCGCAACAACTTCTCTTCAGGAGAGAGCTGCGTCTCTCCCTTGGGGGTCACCTTCCCGACGAGAATGTCACCCTGCTTGATTTCGGCGCCGATACGGATGATGCCCGAATCGTCGAGGTTGCGCAGGGCCATCTCGCCAACATTGGGAATGTCGCGAGTGATCTCTTCTCGTCCCAGCTTGGTGTCTCGTGCGACGCACTCGAACTCCTCGATGTGAATCGAAGTGTACACGTCGTCACGCACCAACCGCTCACTCAAGAGAATGGAATCCTCGAAGTTGTACCCTCCCCAAGGCATGAACGCGACGACCACGTTCTTGCCAAGTGACAGCTCGCCGCAGTCCGTTGACGGACCATCTGCGATAATGTCCCCAGCCTTGACGGTGTCACCCACGTCGACGATCGGCCGCTGACTGAAACAGGTGCCCTGGTTCGATCGTTGATATTTCGTGAGGTTGTAGATGTCCGGCTTGACAGTGAGGTCTTCTTTGACCCGCTCACGCTTGATGACGATACGGCCAGCGTCGACGCTCTCGACGACACCATCGCATTTGGACGCCAGGGTGACCCCAGAGTCGCGTGCGACGAGGTATTCCATGCCCGTTCCCACGAGTGGGGCCTCCGCCTTGAGCAACGGCACGGCCTGCCGCTGCATGTTCGAACCCATGAGGGCCCGGTTGGCGTCGTCATGCTCGAGGAATGGGATCAATGCTGCTGCGACCGACACGAGCTGGTTCGGCGAGACGTCAATGAAATCGACCTCCTCCGAACCCACTACAACGAACTCTCCATTCTCGTGGCACTCGATCAACGGATCGGTGAGCCTACCCTCTTCATCGACCGTGGCGTTTGCCTGGGCGATCACCAACTGCTCTTCCGCGAGAGCCGAGTGGAAGATCACCTCATCGGTAACCTTGCCATCCGTCACCTTGCGATACGGCGTCTCGATAAACCCGTACTCGTTGACCCGTGCGAACGTCGAAAGTGAGGCGATCAGTCCAATGTTCGGCCCTTCAGGCGTCTCGATTGGGCAGATCCTGCCATAGTGAGTGACGTGGACGTCGCGAACCTCAAAACCAGCACGCTCGCGGGTCAAGCCACCAGGCCCGAGGGCGGAGAGTCGACGCTTGTGCGTCAGCTCGCTCAACGGGTTGGTCTGGTCCATGAACTGTGACAACTGGCTTGAACCGAAGTACTCACGCACCACGGCGCTGACGGGCTTTGCGTTGATCAAGTCGTGCGGCATCAGCGTGTCCGTATCTTGGGACATGCTCATGCGCTCTTTGATCGCTCGCTCCATGCGAACAAGGCCGATGCGGTACTGATTCTCGAGAAGCTCTCCGACCGCGCGAACACGACGATTCCCCAAGTGGTCGATATCGTCGATGGCGCCCTTCCCACTCTTCAGATCGAGCAGGTAGCGAACAGTCTCGAGAATGTCCGTCTTGGTCAGGACCGTGAGGCTCGTCTCTGTATCCAATCGGAACTTGTAGTTCAACTTGAGCCGCCCGACCCGTGAGAGGTCGTAACGTTCGGGGTTGAAAAACAAGTTATTGAACAACGAGTCGGCCATGTCCTGGGTGGGCGGGTCGCCAGGTCGCAAGCGTGCATAGATCTCGATGCGCGCCTGTTCTGGGTTCGCACACTTGTCGATGACCAACGTGTTACGGAAGAACGGTCCGACGTTGAGACCATCGATGAAGAGCAAATCAAGCTGACGAATCCCTCTCTCCCGGAACTCCTCAATCAACTCCTCGGTGATTTCCTGATTGCACTCAAGGATGATCTCGCCGGTCTCTTCGTCGAACGCATGCTCCGCCGCGGCTCGCCCGATGAGGTCCGCCTCGGTAATTGGGATACGCTCGATCCCTGCGCTGATGAGGCGCTTGATGCTTCCGCGGTTGAACTTTCGGCCCTCTTTGACAATCACGCTACCGTCGGAATCCAAGACATCACAGGCGGCACGCTGCCCAAGCAGAAGGTCCTTTCGAACCTCCTTGAACACGCCCTCTGCCTCGATGAAAACTCGCTCGGTCTGGTAGTAGATCTTCAGGAGCTCTTCAGCCGAGTACCCGAGAGCCCGCAGCAAAATGGTCGCTGGCATCTTGCGACGCCGGTCAATGCGAACATGCAAGATGTCTTTCGAGTCGAACTCGAAGTCGATCCAAGACCCGCGGTATGGGATGATGCGCGCCGAGTAGAGCAGCTTTCCGCTCGCGTGGCTCTTGCCGCGGTCGTGGTCGAAGAAGGCGCCAGGGGACCGGTGCAACTGACTGACGACGACGCGCTCGGTACCGTTAATAATAAACGTTCCCTGTTCGGTCATCAGCGGAATGGCACCAAAGTAGACCTGCTGCTCTTTGATATCCCGAATGCTCTTGACGCCTTGCTCGTCTTTATCCCAGACGATGAGGCGAATCTCGACCTTGATCGGCGCCTCGAAGGTCATGCCGCGAGCATGGCACTCCTGCACGTCGTACTTGGGCTTCTCCAGCGCATAGCTAACAAATTGGAGCGAGCTGGTCTCGTTGAAATCCGAAATGGGAAAGACGCTTCGGAAGACCCCTTGCAGTCCCCGATCCTCTCTCTCGTCCGGCGGCGTGTCCGCCTGCAAGAACTCCTCGTACGACCTACACTGGATATCAATCAGATTTGGAGTATCCACCACGGGATTGATCGCCGCGAAGCTCCGTCGAGCTCTGTAATTCGACTGAATCACCGATGCCATCTGCTCTCCTCAATGGAGGACTGTGACTCGAGCCCTGTCGGCACGTCCTCGATACGCTCCGCGACCCACCCTGGGCCGCCCATGATTGATAGTGCTGAGTATCCGCTCCGCTCGTCCCACGACCCACTCGATCACCGTCTAACGAGGCGACGCAACTAGGCCGCACAATGCCCTAACAGCGACAATCTCGAGTCACTCCTGAACACAAGAAAGAACTCCGCAATGCGTGCTCTTTCGTGTCAGCTCGTCCCGATTCTCCTCCCAAATGGGGCATTGGTTCTGAATTGGACAGAATTGACGCGCCGTCTCGACCGCAAACAAAACAAGCCCACGTCACGGACGGCGCAGTCTAGGGAGCCCTCACCTGGCTGTCAATAAATATTCAGCCTTGGCCACGATCGTGCATATCCCGCCAACATCGTCTTGCGCTCTACTCGTCATTCGTTTCTGTGAGGTTCACCAGAAAAGAGCGGGTGTTCTTCCGAAACCCCAAACGGCCAGCAAGCTCTTCAGCGCTGCTGACCCCTTCTGGAACCGTAGCTTCCACCCAATGGATCCCTCGTCCCGCAAAGGCATCTAGAACCATCTGGGTGAGTTGCCGTGCAATTCCCTGACGGCGCCACGAAGCCTCTACGTACACCTCGGCCAAAAGACCTGTCGTCTCGACCGCGAAAACAGAACCTCGTGTAACCACTACGCCCGCCGCGTACCCGATGATCACCTGCTCGCTCTCCGCTACGGCACAAATGTAGCGCTCTTCCGCAAGCAGGTCCTGCCGAAGACGCTTGAGCTTCCAGTCGACGAGCGCGTCATTTGGCTGAAGTGATGACAGCGGATCGCCAGACTCGACTGTCATCTTTCGATACAGCGACTGTATTTCGCCGAGGTCTTTCAGTCCTGACGCTCGGAGGGTTGGGCGGAGATTTCCCGAATCGATAGCTGTCATGCCCACTCCACCTGCCGTTCTTCCCCAGCCTTTAGGGCGCGGGGAGACTGCCCACACTTGGCAACTGTGCGTCCGCGATCCAGAACTTGCAGCCAGGGATGGCGGAGAGTCGGGTAAAACCCTGAGGGTTGCGCGCAGACTGCGCGCAAAAGCTTTGAGATTCGTCTCCACGAAACCGACGCGCTCGAGGCCAGAACGGATGCCCCCGCTTCCAACCCCGAGCGCGCCAATTCAGCAGGAACTAGTTAGCTGCCTTGATGTCCACATTCCCGCCGGCCTCTTCAACCTTGGCCTTGATGGCTTCCGCCTCATCCTTGGACACGTTCTCTTTGATGGTCGAGGGCGCGCCATCGACGAGATCCTTTGCTTCCTTCAGACCGAGGCCAGTGATCGCCCGGATTTCCTTGATCACTTGGATCTTCTTGGGGCCGACGCCAACGAGAAGGGCGTTGAACTCGGTGGGTTCGTTTGCTGAGGCGACTGCGGCCGCTGGCCCTGCCATCATGACGGCACCTCCGGAGGAGGCCTTGACGTCCCACTTGCCCTCGAGCTTCTTCACGAGGTCGTTGAGCTGAACGATATTGAGGCCTTCCAGGAACTCGATGACTTGATCTTCAGATACGGACATGATTTTCCTCTCTTGGGTTACATCCCAGCGCATCTAGTGCGTTGCGAATCTGTGAGTCTTGTTTTCAGGTGCGAAGGTGAAGGGATTAGCCCTCCAGATCTTCGGCTCTTGCATTGAGGAGGCTGACGAACTGGGTGACCATCGTGTTGCAAACACCCACGAAGCGAGACTGAGGCGCCTTGAGGAGACTCAGGAACTCGGAACGCAGTTCGTTCCGGTTCTTCATCTTGGAGAGCTGATCGACGCCAGCGGCGTTGAGCAGCGAACCCGAAATGAAGCCCCCTTTGATCTCGAAGGCTTTGCTGTCTTTGGCGAACTCGACCACGATCTTTGCTGGTGTAACTGGGTCACCAGGCTTCGTGGCGATGGCGGTTGGCCCGACAAAGCTCGCGGCGAGGGCCGCCATGCTCGATCCCGCCAGAGCGCGCTTCGCGAGGGTGTTCTTCACCACTTTGAAGGTGATCCCTTCTGCGCGGAATTTGCTCCTCAAGATGTTGATCGAATTGACATCGACGCCGCTGGTGTCGGCGAGGATGACGGCCTCGGTTTGCGCGAATAGCGCCTTGAGGCTCGCAATACTAAGTTCTTTCTCTTCTCTCTTCATTGGTCCCCTCGGTGGGTGCCGAAATCAAAAATGCCCCAGTCGAATAATCGCCAGGGGCACAAGCACACGGGTTCCCGTGTACTTGAGGCCGGCCATTGCTTCGACTCCATCGGCACCTGCGCACAGGTATTAGGTCTTTCGACACCGATTTCACGGACGATTGGGGCTGCCGTATTTTGATTTGAGTTTAGACTCTACAGTTTCTTTCCAACCTTAGCGCAATTCGACCGCAGATGGGTCGATCTTCACTCCGGGAGACATCGTCGAGCTGATCACGACGCTTCTCACGTATTGTCCCTTGGCCGCCGCAGGCTTCGCGCGATGGAGTGTGTCCATCAGCGAGAGGATGTTCTCGGCGAGCTTCGTCTCATCGAAGGAGAGGCGTCCCACTGGAGCGTGGACGATTCCTGCCTTTTCGACACGGAACTCGACGCGGCCAGCCTTCATGTCTCTTACAGCACGTCCGACGTCCATCGTGACGGTGCCAACCTTCGGGTTGGGCATCATACCACGTGGGCCGAGGATTCGCCCCAGACGTCCAACTTTGCCCATCATGTCGGGCGTGGCGATCGCCTTGTCGAACTCGAGCCAATTCTCTTTCTGGATCTTGTCGACCAACTCGTCAGAGCCAACAAAGTCGGCACCCGCGTCGATGGCCTCCTTTTCCTTCTCGCCTTTTGCAAAGACGAGAACTCGAATGGTCTTCCCTGTTCCGTGAGGCAGAACCACCGCACCGCGGACCATTTGGTCAGCGTGACGGGGATCTACGCCCAACCTGACAGCGATGTCCACGGAGGCATCGAATTTCGCATAGCTGATCGACTTGACCAGCCGAATGGCTTCTTCCAGGTTATCGAATCGCCGGGTGCGATCCACTTGGGCGATCACCGCTTGATATTTCTTTCCGCGATTTGGCATCGTTCGCTCCTTAAGCGCCGACTACGTCGACGCCCATGCTGCGGCAGGTTCCACGAACGATGCGTTCGGCTGCCTCGATATCATCGGTGTTGAGATCTGGAAGCTTGATCTCCGCGATTGCGCGGACCTGGGCAGCGGTGAGCTTGCCAACCTTCTCGCGATTGGGCACGCCGCTTCCCTTGGTGATCCCTGCTTCTTTCTTGACCAACACCGCAGCGGGCGGCGTCTTCGTGATAAAGTCGAAGGACCGATCCGCATACACGTTGATCACAACGGGAATAATGAGTCCGACCTGATCCTGTGTTCTGCTGTTGAACTGCTTGCAGAACTCCATGATGTTCACGCCGTGCTGACCCAGCGCGGGGCCTACAGGAGGTGAGGGGTTCGCATGCCCAGCAGGACATTGGAGCTTGATGAGACCGATAACCTTCTTAGCCATAACGTTACTCTCGAAACTATGTGGTGACCTTTTCGACCTGCGTGAACTCGAGCTCGACAGGTACGACACGGCCAAAGATGCTGACGAGAACTCTTACGCGACCCTTGTCCCGATCGACTTGCTCGACCAAACCCGTGAAGTTCGAGAACGGACCGTCGTTGACTCGAACGTTATCGCCCTCTTCGATGCTCTGAAGGAGGTCTGGCTTCTCTTCCGAATCTCGCATCTGACTCAAGATGCGATGGACTTCCACCTCGGGCATGGCAGGAGGCTTCAAACCACCGCCCACAAAGCCGGTGACCTTCGGAGTCGACTTTACGATATGCCAAGTCTCGTCCGTAAGGTTCATCTGAACCAACATGTACCCAGGGAAGAACTTCCGAGTTGATGTACGCTTCTCCCCCTTCTTTGTCTCCATGACGGTTTCGACGGGGATGAGGATTTCACCAAAGTGATCCGTTAGACCGGCGGACTGAATTCGCTCTTCGAGCGCGATCTTCGCCTTGTTCTCATACCCTGAGTGGGCGTTTACGACGTACCACTTCATTTCGCCCATGACGTTCTCTCAGTAGTTACCCAAAGGGGCCGAGCGTGCTCTGGTCCGATTGGCTCAGCTATCAACACCCAAAATCAGCGCCGTGAGCTTTTGGAAAGCGAGATCAAAGATCGCGAGGATGCACGCAATGATCAGAGTGGTGATAATCACCACTCGCGTGGCGGATTTCGTTTCTTCGAGATTGGGCCAGGTGACCTTCTTGACTTCGCGAGCGATGTTGAGGCCTGACTCGTAGAGTTTCTTGTTCCTCCAGAGCAGCACGGTGACCACAAGCGCAGTAACCAACCCGACAATCGATGCCTGAGAGAGATTCTCGCCCAGGAAAGGATCGTTGGATCGATCAAGAAGCTCAAAACCCCACTCGACAACATGCGCGAAGAACCACCACGACAGCAGGCCCGCAAAAACAAATGTCAAGTTGACCCAACGGGAGACGTCATCCATCGCGCACTCACCATGTCGTCAATCGTGGCGTGCCTTACGACACGAAGGCCGACGCACTATGCGTCGACCAAGCAGGGGCGGGAGGACTCGAACCTCCGGCCAACGGCTTTGGAGGCCGTTGCTCTGCCAACTGAGCTACGCCCCTAAAGGGAGGCGGCAAGCCGCCTCCCTCTTAGAATCGATCACTTAGCAGTAACCGGGGCATCAATGATCGTAGCCACAACACCGGCGCCAACCGTGCGTCCACCCTCGCGGATAGCGAAGCGAAGACCTAGCTCCATGGCGATGGGGGTAATCAGCTCGACCGTGATCGAGACGTTGTCCCCAGGCATGACCATCTCAACATCCTTGAGCGTGATGATGCCCGTCACATCCGTGGTGCGGAAGTAGAACTGGGGCCGATATCCGTTGAAGAATGGGGTGTGACGTCCGCCCTCTTCCTTGGAGAGAATGTAGACCTCAGCAGTGAAGTTTCTATGAGGGGTGATGCTCTTGGGCTTTGCCAACACTTGGCCGCGCTCAACCGCATCTTTCTTGGTTCCTCGCAAGAGACAACCACAGTTGTCACCCGCGCGGCCCTCATCAAGGATCTTACGGAACATCTCGACGCCTGTAACAACCGTCTTGGCGGTGTCGCGGATGCCGACGATCTCGACCTCGTCACCAGTCTTGACGATGCCTCGCTCGATACGGCCGGTGACCACCGTGCCGCGACCGCTGATGCTGAAGACGTCCTCAACAGGCATCAGGAAGGGCTTGTCGACCTCGCGCTCAGGGGTCGGAATGTATGCGTCAACCGCCTCCATGAGACGATGGATGCTGGCCACACCAAGGTCGCCTGTGCCACCCTCGAGACCTTCGAGTGCGCTCCCCGTCACGATGGGAATGTCGTCTCCGGGGAACTCATAGCTCGTCAACAACTCGCGAACCTCGAGCTCTACCAACTCGAGAAGCTCAGGATCGTCGACCATGTCTGCCTTGTTGAGGTAGACGACCATGTAAGGCACACCAACCTGACGCGCGAGCAGAATGTGCTCACGGGTCTGGGGCATCGGGCCGTCAGCAGCACTAACGACCAAAATGGCGCCGTCCATCTGGGCAGCACCCGTGATCATGTTCTTGACGTAGTCAGCATGACCAGGGCAGTCGACGTGCGCGTAGTGACGTGTATTCGTCTCGTATTCGACGTGAGCTGTCGAGATCGTAATCCCGCGCTCTTTCTCCTCAGGCGCCTTGTCAATCTCATCAAAGGCAACGAACGCGACGTCTGGGTTGCCTTCGTGGAGCACCTTGGTGATCGCGGCCGTGAGCGTCGTCTTGCCATGATCGACGTGGCCGATTGTTCCGATGTTTACGTGCGGCTTTGTGCGCGCGAACTTAGCCTTGGCCATGCCGGCTTCTCCTACGCAGAATCTAGATGTTGTGAATAAAAGATACTGAAATTACTCATGGACCTGAGTCGGTCCTGGGCCGCAAACTTGTCCTAGGAAGAGAGCACTGAAGCCCACTGACGACATTGCCCACAAGCCTGCAATCGGATTTGAACCGATGACCTCTTCCTTACCAAGGAAGTGCTCTACCGACTGAGCTATGCAGGCGTGTTCCCGTTCGTCGCCGAACGCTCGAAACGTGGCCACTGCGCAGTGACCAAGCGGGAGACGGGGTTCGAACCCGCGACCCTCAGCTTGGAAGGCTGATGCTCTACCAACTGAGCTACTCCCGCACTTAGATTGTCTCACTCAAGAACCAAACAGACTCCAAACCACTTCATCATTCAAGAACCGGAACCGATGGAGGAGGAAGGATTCGAACCTTCGTAGGCGTAGCCAATGGATTTACAGTCCACCCCCTTTAGCCGCTCGGGCACCCCTCCAATCTGCGCTGTGACTCAGCCAGCACCGACTGATGCTGGTGGAGGGACTCGAACCCCCAACCTGCTGATTACAAATCAGCTGCTCTGCCAGTTGAGCCACACCAGCGAACCGCGAAGCGGCCGCCAAACTACTCGTGGGAATCATCTTGTCAAGGAACCGACCCCAAACTTGGGATTCTACGCCGGCAAAAAATTGCGCGATGAGCAGGCTTCTATAGCCACAGGGGTAAAGAGTGTCAAGTAAAAACTCCGCTCGCCTCCAGCCTTTCCGGCCTAGGAAATGCCCTTGCTCGTCCACCTCAACGACCAACCCCGAACCTTGTGACGGCCTATGCTGGTCCTCGTCTATACCTGGTCGGTAGACGATTCTGATCGTAACTTCGAGAATTCGAAGCCGTGACCACTAAGAACTTCGGTCCCGATGACACGCGTTGGTTGCACGAAAACGGCGCGCGACTTTCGAGGAGGACTATGCGCTCAAATGCGAATGATGCCCCTGCGCTGGTGCGTAGGCTCGAGGAACGAGATGTCGAGGGCGTTGCTGTGCTTTTCGAGGAGGACATGAAGGCTTTGGGGGTCAACACACCCCGGCGAAGGCTCATAAAGTTGATGCAGAAGGTCTTCGAGGACGACGGCCAGAGCTGCCTCTGCTGGATTGCAGAGAGCGAAGCGCCCACGTTTCCGTTCGGGGCGATCCTCGTAAATCTCTACAACTCCATAACGTTTGGCGGACCGTCACTGTGGATCGAGGGTCTCTACGTCAACCCGTTGCACCGCAGAAAAGGCATCGGGCGACTGCTCGTCGAACATGTGATCGACTGGGCCGCTCCCCGCGACTTCTATGGAGTCGATCTCGAGGCCTATCACGGGAACACTCCCGCTGCGATCCTCTATCGGTCCTTGGGATTTCGCCGGCTCGGCAGAGAGCGATTCTCACTCTCCGCCGAGGACATGAAAGACTGACCTGTCGGGGTCCCATCCACATCCCAGAACTCGAAAAGCTCTCCCTGCCAGTTCCTGAAAAGCAGAGGCTGCTCCTTGCCCGTCCCAGGCTCGAGATAGTCGGGCGAGATGGGGATCTTGCCGCCGCCATCGGGAAGATCAATCACGAATTGAGGCACTCCAAGACCACTCAATCGGCCCCGAAGATGCCTCATGATCTCGAGTCCCGTGGCGAGCGGGGTGCGGTAGTGAGTGATGCCAGCGGCCATGTCCGCTTGGAAGATGTAATAGGGACGAACACCGTTGCGGAGCAACCACCTATTCAGCGTTTCGACCTTGTGAGGGGTATCGTTAATGCCAGCGAGCAGGACCATTTGGTTGGAGAGGATGCAGCCCGCCTCTCGAAGCATCTTTAAGGCCTGCTCTGACTCGCTGGTCGCCTCGTCAAGGTGATTGAACTGCGTGTTGACGTAGACTGGGGCAACGGAGGCGAGCACCTCGCAGAGCTCCGCGTCGATGCGTTGAGGCAAGGTCACCGGGTTGCGCGTCCCGACGCGGATGACATCAACGTGGTCGATTCGTCGAATTGCCGCGAGAGCGCCGGCCAGCCTGCGGGTCGAGAGACTGAGCGGGTCGCCACCTGAGAGCAGCACGTCCCTCACCTCCGGGTGCCCTGCAATGTAGGCGATCGCGGCGGTCAACTCCTGGGCTCTCGGAGCGCTTTGGGGATCCGAGACCTTTCGTTTGCGTGTGCAGTGCCGACAGTACACCGGACAGTTGTGCGTCATGTAGACCAGCACCCTGTCCGGGTATCGATGGGTCAGCCCAGGCACTGGCATGTGCTTTTCCTCCGCGAGCGGGTCGTCGAGCTCGTAGGGGAATCGGACTTGTTCACCCCGTTGCGGGATTGCTTGGAGCCGGATGGGGCACTCGAGGGAGCTCCCATCGATCAGCGTCAAGTAGTGCGGCGTGATCGCCATTCGGAAGCGATCGGCGCTCCAGTTGATCGTCTCGATCTCGTCGCTGCTGAGTGGGATGATCTGGCACAGCGTTTCAACGTCGCGCACACGGTTCTGCTGTTGCCAAATCCAGCTGGACCACTCTTCCTGGCGAACGGAGCGCCAAAATCGGGGTCGCGACGCATAGGACGACCGGCTTGCCTCACGCAATCTCTTGCCTCTGACTTGAGCTCTTTTTACCCCTCAGGGCGGAAGTCCGCGGACATTGTGCGGACACTGCGCAACGCGTGGACCTACATCAGATGTTCGCTCAATGCCACCAGTAGTGCGACGAGCAAGCACAGGATTGTGATGGCGATGAGCAAACGTCCGCGACGGATAGAGCGTTGGGTCTCTTGCTCGGCGAGCAGGTCAGAGATTCGAGCGAGACCGCTCTCCGATGGGCCGTCAACGACTCGAGAGGTGCCGACTTGCACGACCTGAACCGTGATGTTGTCGTAGCCTCCCCGTGCGTTAGCGAGGGAGATGAGCTCGGGGCCAACACTCGCCCAAGGATACTCGCGAAGGTATCGGCAGATGTCCTCGTCATCGACCATAGTGGTCAATCCATCGGAGCAGAGGAGATAGGTGTCTCCCTCTCTCAGGTTGACGATTGCGGTTTCCACCTCGACGTCAGGGTCGATTCCCAGTGTTCGATTCACTACACCTGACGCTGGATGTGTTGGCGCCTGGGCCTGGCTGATCAGGCCATCGTCAACCATCTTCTGGACTGCGGAATGGTCCTTGGTGAGACGGAGGATGTTGTGGTCGCGAACGCGGTATCCTCGACTGTCGCCCACATGACCGATCACCGCCTGGTCGCAGCTGGGGGAGACGAGAAGGGCGACGCAGGTCGTGCCCATTCCCTGGAGCTCGACCTGTTCGATGCCCATCTGAATAATGGCTTGGTTGGCTGCGGACACGGTGTTGGCCAGGACATCCGTTGGGCTCTGACCTTCCGCGACCGACTCGAAGAACTGCCCAGCGGCCGCGACCGCGGTAGTGCTCGCCGTGCGCCCACCGACGTGGCCGCCCATCCCGTCGCAAACGACGAACAACCGGCCACATGGACCGGTGAAATAGCCCATGGAGTCTTGATTCTCCACGCGTTGCATCCCAACGTGAGTGTGTTGTGCGAACTGGATCTCCATCGAGTTGTCGTACCCGCCAGTTGATGTCGTGCTGGTTCCCCGTGAAAGCGACCAGTGGTTGAGCCGGGGAGGAGGCCCGGCGGTTCGTGAGAGTCAGGGGATCATGCCATTGCGGCCTCATGGTCGAGGTCGGCATCATGGGGCACACTGGGACGACGGGCCAATTCTTGACGGCTGAGCCGACGTTGTTCGCGAGCAACCTCAAGGCGGCGGTCACGCTCTTTGATGATGGCGTCGTGTTTGCCAGAGAGCATATCGTTTGGGGCGATGTAGTCGATGGCGCTGTGGAGCCGCACACCGTTGTAGTGCTCGACAAAGCGGGTAACGAGGGAACGCGCCTCCTCGAGTGTTGAGGGCTGCGGGACGCGAATGCTCTTGGGATTCATGGTCTTGTGGAAGCGCTCAATCTTTCCGTTCGACTGCGGGTAGTGCGGGCTGATATGGACATGGGTTGTCCCTGCGATGCGGGTGAACTCCTTGAAATCCTTGGCGATGAACTGGGGTCCGTTGTCCGAGATGATGCGTGGCTTCGCGTTTGGGAAGCGCTCACGGGCGCGCTGCGGGATGAGCTCAGAAATCTCGGTCTTTTGGGCCAAATGACGAACGAAGTCAACGACTTCGTCCCTGACGTCGTGAGGAACCCAGCGGCCAGTTAGAGGCCCCCACGTGCTTTTTTTAGCGCGACAACCTCGCCCGAGATCTCCGCGATCACCCCGTCCTTGCGGGTGATGGTGGTGCTCCATAAGGAGGGCCGCCTTCTGCTCGGGGGTTCGATAGATCTTCTGCTTCGTCAACTTCCACTCCTGCCATGAAAATCGCCGGGCTCGTCAGGTTGGCTACGCGCCATTTCTTGTGGAATCAAGGTGCGATTCAAAGGTTCAGGCTCACCACAGAGGACACAGAGAGCACAGAGGAGTGAGGAGAAGCTCTCTGTGCTCTCTGTGTTCTCTGTGGTGAACATGAGGCCAGACTCATCGCAGAATCTCTGATGTTTTCTCATCCCTTGGATGACGCGCAGCGTC
>Ga0210044_10000788_pt1 | contig 48059 bp, 33 predicted proteins | sample CryGey13umfilter_2_FD_183959 | JGI IMG/M metagenome (GOLD analysis project Ga0210044, IMG submission 183959) | Groundwater microbial communities from aquifer in Utah, USA - Crystal Geyser 4/9/14 3 um filter (SPAdes) (version 2) | ecosystem: Environmental > Aquatic > Deep subsurface >...
AAACCGCCGTTTTTATGGGTTATGGCTTTCATATTTTTATTTTCAATTGGCGGATTAACAGGTTTGGTGCTTGGTGCACTTGCAACAGATATTCATGTTCATGATACATATTTTGTTGTTGCACATTTTCATTATGTTATGTTTGGCGGAACAGGAACAATCTTCTTTGCTGCATTATTCTATTGGTTTCCCAAAATGTTTGGCAGAATGTACAATATTAAACTTGCCAATTATTCGGTTGCATTATTTTTTATTGCCTTCAATACTCTTTATTTTCCTAAATTTATTCTTGGTTATATGGGAATGCCGAGAAGATATTACGATTATTTGCCGCAGTTTGCACCACTTCAGTTGGTTTCAACAATTGGTTCTTGGCTGATGTTAATTACGATAATATTAATTATATATAATCTGGTTCATAGTTTGTACAAAGGAAAAATTGCTTCTGATAATCCTTGGGGGGGAGTAACATTAGAATGGCATACTTCGACTCCGCCGCCATTAGAAAATTTTGCAGAAGTTCCTGTTGTTACACATGAGCCGTATGATTTTAGTCAACTTAAGGAAATGAAGCATGATTCATAACGAAAATTCTAATACACATTCGCACAGAGATGATACCGGTGCCAAAATGGGAATGTGGCTTTTCCTTTTCACAGAGGTTCTGCTTTTCGGCGGGATGTTTTTAGTTTATGCAGTTTATAGATTTCAGAATCAGGCACAGTTTCATCTGGCGGGAATGGAATTGAATACTACTGTAGGAACAATAAATACGATAATTCTTTTAACGAGTAGTTTAACAGTTGCTTTGGCAATTACAGCAATTCAGAAAAACAATAAATTTCTTTCCATGTTGTTCCTTTCTATCACTTTAGTATTTGCAATAATGTTCATGGTAAATAAGTATTTTGAATGGTCAACAAAAATCAGTCATGGAATTTATCCCGGTTCGGAAGAATTATTAAAAAAGCAAAACGGTGAAATTTTATTCTTCGGACTTTATTATGTAATGACAGGTTTACATGGACTTCATGTTATAGTAGGAGTTGTATTACTTTCAATAATGATGCTGTTAATTTATAAAGATAAAATTAATATTGACAGTTATGTTAAATTGGAAAATTCGGGTTTATATTGGCATTTGGTTGACCTGATCTGGATTTTTCTGTTCCCTTTATTTTATTTGATACAATAGGATTACAATGGAAAACGCTAATAAAAAAACTCATATTACGCCATACACTACTTATTTGATAGTGTGGATTGCTTTGCTTGCCTTTACTTCAATTACAGTTTCTGTTGCAGGAATTAGTTTGGGTAATTATACATTAGTGATTGCTCTGTTTATAGCAGCAATTAAATCGGCTTTGGTTATTAATATTTTTATGCATATAAAATTTGAAGAAAAAATATTTAAAGTTTTTCTTGCATTAAGTGGAATGACTTTGTTGATAATTTTTATTTTAACATTCACCGATTTTTCATTTAGATGAGGTTATGATGTCTCCGACTCCAACTGCACATGTTGAAAATGTCGATTTTGTAATGTTATTGATTGTTGGGATTTCAGTAATTCTTCTTCTCGGAATAACTGCTACGATGATATATTTTGTTTTCAAGTATAATAGAAAAAAAGGTCATCAGCCAGTTGATATTCATGGATCAGTTTTATTAGAAACAATTTGGATTGTTGTTCCCACCATATTAGTTCTTGGAATGTTCTATTATGGTTATACGGGTTATGAAGAAATTAGAAATATTCCAAAAGATGCACTTGAAATTAAAGTTACTGCAAGAATGTGGTCTTGGGAATTTGAATATGCAAATGGTAAAAAATTTGATTCACTTTATGTCCCCGTTAAAAAAGACATAAAACTTGTTATGAAATCTCAAGATGTAAATCATTCTTTTTTCATACCGGCGTTTCGAATCAAAGAAGATGTGATTGCCAGTAAAGAAAATTATCTCGGATTTAAGGCAGAAAAACTTGGTGAATACGATATTGCCTGCGCTGAATATTGCGGCTTGAATCATTCAATGATGTATTCAAAAGTCAAAGTTGTAAGTGAAAAAGATTTCGATTCTTGGCTTAATAGTAAATCTGAAATTTTGAGTAAACAAGATTCTACATTGAGTAAATAGATGATTGAATTGACTCAGCCATTAAGTTCATCAAATCAAATCAGGAAAACTTTTTCAGTCATTTCCGAATTGGGAAAATTCAAGATAACGTTTTTTGTGTCCGTAACTACTTCATTTGGGTATTTATTAGATTCTGGTGATATAAATTATAAAATGGTTCTGATTGCATTTGCAGTATTTTTAATGGCAAGCGGAGCTTCAGCAATAAATCAAGTGCAAGAAAAAGATTCAGATAAAAATATGAACAGAACAAAGATTCGTCCGATTCCTTCCGGTGAAATCGGTTCTGTATTCGCATTTTCATTAGGTTTGTTTTTAATTTTAGTCGGAAGTTTGTTCCTTTTGTATTGGGGTGGTTTTATTCCTTTTGTTCTTGGGCTGATTACTTTTGTTTGGTATAATTTCATTTATACTCCCTTAAAAAAATATTCGGCATTTGCGATCATTCCCGGATCTGTTGTAGGTGCACTTCCGCCGGTAATTGGCTGGACAGCTTCAGGTGGAAATTTATTTGATAACACTGCAATTGGTTTGGCTTTGTTCTTTTTTATTTGGCAGGTTCCTCACTTTTGGTTGTTACTCATGATTTATGATAAAGAATATAAATCGGTTGGTTTTCCGGTACTTACTGATGTTTTTAATAAATATCAACTAAGCAGGATTTCTTATGCATGGATTTTTGGATTAGGTATTTCATCTTTATCTCTTGTAATTTATGATAGCAATATTAATTATTTGATGATTTCAATTATGGTTTTAATGATTATAATCTTACTGTATTTCTCTTCATCATTGCTTTCCAAAAATCTTGGGATAAAAACATTTCGGAAGAATTTTTACTATATAAATATTTATGTTTTATTAATAATTGCAATTCTTTCTTTTGAAAAATTAATTAAATAAAAATTAAGGTTATTCGATGGAATTTTTTCAGCAATCAGTTCTACCACAATCAGCGCAACATATTATTCTTCTTAAATATATGTTGGTTTTGGCTTACATGATTTTTTTACCGTACTTTTCTTTGCTGCTTGGTTCTATGTTTATTTCAATGAACCTTTCAAAAAAAGGTGGAGATAATTCTGAGTTGAACGCAATTGCTTATAGAGTAATTGAATTCCTCACATTTAATCGTTTAGCTCAAATTGCACTTGGATTCGTCCCAATGTTCAGTATTGTATTCATTTATATGCAACTGTTGCAATTATCTGAAATTTCTTTTTTGCCTTATTTCATTATCTCATTTGGCTTCATGTTGATAGGGACAATATCGGTTTATTTTTATAAACATTACTTTTCATTAGACTTATTGCTTTCGGAAAATAGTATTGAATTTGAAAAGAGCAGCGTTCCCAAAAGTATTTTAGATTCACTGAGCAGTTTTTCGAGTAATTACAGTAAATACGGAAAATATTCTGTCTGGTTATTATCTCTTGGCATTTATTTTTTTATAGCATTATCAAGTTTTTTTAATCATGATTCTATTTCTGAATTTGCATTTATAAATGTCCTTTTATCATGGGCTTCAATCATTGGCTTTTTACAATTCATCGTACTCTCCTTTTTATTTTCTTATATCTTACTGGGGTATAACTTATTTAAATCCAAGGTAAGCGAAAGTATGAATGATTTTGTTTCTATTATTTTGAAGAAGGGAATGGTTCTATCTTTATTGATGCCACTATTGCTTTTATTGGATTCAATTACTACTTCATCAAGTGCAGTATCTGAGAATTTCTTTTTCTACACAATTCTATGCTTATTTCTCCTTCTGTTAATTTCCACTTCTTTTTATAGAAGTTTGAAATTTGGGCAGGTAAATAAATTTAACTCACTAATTTTTCTTGCTTTTTTGTTTATTGCAGTGTACGTAATTCGCGGGCAATATTTATTTGATACATCTAGCCAATTAGAAGTAAATAAACTTGTTGAAAACTACACAGTGTATGAAAATAAAATTCAATCTGGATTAGGTGGAAATATTTTGGTCGTAAGTGGTGCAGATATTTTTAACGGTAAGTGCATCGCTTGCCATAATTTTGATAAAAAGATAGTTGGACCTGCCTATAAAGATGTTCTTCAAAAATATGAAGGTAAGATGGTAAATCTCGTAAAGTTTGTTCTGAATCCAATCAAAGTTAATCCCGATTACCCAGTAATGCCAAATCAAGGATTGAAACCAAATGAAGCCGAAGCAATAGCTGATTACATAATGAAAACTTATACTGAACAGTACAAATAATATCCATGACAGTACTCGAAGCAATACAACTCTCGAGTGATTTTCTACAAAAAAAAGGAATTGTTTCCCCTCGTCTTAATGCAGAACTTCTACTTTCGGAAATTCTAAGTGTAAAAAGATTAGACTTATACTTGAAATTTGATCGCCCTCTAAGTAATGATGAAGTAAATAAATATCGGGACTTTCTTGTTCGTAGGGGAAAATCTGAACCACTTCAATATATAATCGGGCATGTTGAATTTTATGGATTGAAGTTTTTTGTCTCTCCGGAAGTTTTAATCCCACGAAGTGATACTGAGATATTGGTTGAAGAATCAATTAAACTAATTAAAGCTAATAGCGACAATATTAAGATTTTAGAAGTGGGTACCGGAAGCGGGAATATTCCAATCGCACTTGCCGTTAATTGTCCAAATGCTGAAATCACTTCAATAGACATTTCTGCGAAGGCTTTACATTTGGCAAAGAAAAATGCAGAAATAAATTCTGTATTAGACAAAATTATATTTCTAAATGAAAATATTTATAATTTTTCAACAGATAAAAATAAATTTGATATTGTTGTTTCAAATCCACCTTACATCTCAAAAATAGAAATTGAAAACCTTAATTCTGAAGTTATTAATTTTGAACCACGCATTGCTTTGACAGATGAGGCTGATGGGCTAAGTTTCTATAAACTGATGATTAACCGTGCAGCATTGTTTCTGAAAAAAGGTGGAAGAATAATTTTCGAAATTGGATTTAATCAAGCATCTTTAGTTTCGGACTTGCTGGCAGCTAATGGATTTAAAAATATTTACTCAATTAAAGATTATTCCGGAATCGAAAGAGTTATTTGCGGAGAATTGATATGAGAGCAGTGATTCAAAGAGTTTCATACGGATCCGTTGGAATTGAATCCAATAATTATATTGAAGAAATTGGAAAGGGAAGTGTTATCTTGCTTGGTGTAAAAGAAAATGATACGATTGATGATGTTTATTTTGTTGCTGATAAATGCTGCAACATTCGCATCTTTGAGGATGAAAATGAAAAGATGAATTTGAGCCTAAAAGATATTGATGGTGAAATGTTAATAATTTCACAATTCACTCTCTATGGAAATGCTCAGAAAGGTAACCGTCCAAGTTTTACTGATGCAGCTAATCCTGAAAATGCAAAATTACTATATGAAAAATTTATTGAGCGTTGCGAGTTTAATATGGGAAAAGAAAAAATTAAAAAGGGAATCTTTGCCGCAATGATGAAAGTCGAAATACATAATGAAGGACCTGTTACAATAATCGTAAATTCAAAAAGTAATCCGTGAAATGTCTTCAGTCCTGTTTGTGTTTTTGGATGGAGTCGGCATTGGTGAAAACGACAAATCAATTAATCCATTTGTAAGTGGTGAAATTCCTTTCCTGAAAAATATTTTCGGTCTAAATCCTACAATAACTAACCCGACGATTCAAAAGAACGACAGATTTGTTTTTCCAGTTGATGCAAATCTTGATGTTGACGGATTACCACAAAGCGGAAGCGGACAAACAGCAATATTCACGGGGATAAATGCAGCTCAAATTATCGGAAAGCATTTTGGACCATTTCCTCATTCAGAGCATATTCCATTATTGCAAAATGAAAGCATATATTCTTTTCTGGCTAAGATGAACCGAAAAGTTTGTTTTGCAAATGCATATCCTCCTGTATTTTTTGAATATTTATTAAAAGGTAAAAAAAGAACAAGCGTTTCAACTATGGCTTGTAAATTAAATGGTGTTAAGATTAACACAGTTGAAGATTTACTTAATCACAAGGCTCTTACAGCAGAAGTTACAAATCATAGGTGGAAACAAAGATTAAACATTGATCTGCCTATTATTTCAATAGATGAAGCAGTTGAAATACTGCTTAAAATTGCCGGCAAAAATGACTTTACTTTTTATGAATACTTTTTGACTGATCACTTTGGACACGGAAGAAATTTAATTGAACGAAAAGAAAATTTAAACATTCTTTCTGAGTTTTTAGTAAAATTAATTAATGCAAATACTGACTTTTCTGTTTTTATTTCTTCTGATCATGGAAATATTGAAGATATGTCTGTGAAAACTCATACAAGAAATCCGGCTCTTGGACTTTCAGCCGGTGCGCACTCCGCATATTTAGCCGATAGAATAAAATCCTTAACAGATATAAAAAAAACGTTAATTGAGGTTATTCTTGATCAAGAATTATCCTATAATTAAAATTACTTTGTTGTTTTCGCTCGGGATCCTTTTAGAAAAATTATTTTCTTTGAGTATAATTTCTGTCTTTTTTGTTTTTATGTTTTTTGCTGTTTTAACAGTTTACTCCATTTTTAAGAATAGGGAAGACTACCAAAAACGATTTATGCCAAATATTTTTATTGTTTTGCTTATTGTACTTTCCGGAATGCTTCATTTATCTAATCATAAAAATGTTGAACTACCCGGCTTTATCAATTATAAAATCCAACCGGATAAAATCTTTGGAACCGTAGAATCAATTGAATTACCAAAGGGAAATAATATTGAATTTATTGGAAAAATTGATTCAATAAAGTATCATGACCAGATTGAATTAATTGGCGAAAAATTTTTAATCAAATCTTCTGCAAAAAATAAATACACTTCATTGAAAAAGATAATTGATATCGGCGATTCATTCATATTAACTGGTTATATTCAAAAAGCAAGAAACAAACGGAATCCTGGCGAATTTGATTATCGTAACTATTTGATCGAAAATGATATTTATGGAATTATCTACTACAAAGAAATTAAATTCATAGATACACGTGATTTTTATTTTATGAATATTATTAAAAATGTAAGGTTTGCATTATATGACCAAATTTATAAATTATATAGCAAAGAAAATGCTGCGTTAATAAGCGGGTTAATGCTCGCATACAGAAAAAATATGGATCATGATTTGATTGAGAAGTTTATTAATTCAGGAGTTGTACACGTCTTGGCAGTTTCGGGACTGCACGTTGGTTTTATAACTTTTATATTTTTGTTCCTTTTTTCGAGATTTAATATTTACCTGAAATATTCTCTCACTATTCTAGGGCTGATATGCTTTGTACTTTTAACAAATGTGCAACCCTCTGTTATGCGTGCTTCAATCATGGCTGTTTCAGTAATTATTGGATTATTCTTTTCACGAAAATATAACAGTTACAATTCAATTGCGATTGCGGCATTTTTTATTTTGTTAATCAATCCACGTGATTTATTTAATCCCGGTTTTCAATTATCATTTTCAGCAGTTCTATCGATTATAACTTTTTATCCATTAACTCGACAACAGATAGAAAAAATTAATTTTAATAAATTCCATAAAAATATTTTCCTGTTTGTTTCCGTTTCACTTTCGGCACAGGTAGGGACATTGCCTTTTACTCTGTTATATTTTCACAAATTATCTTTCATTGCCTTATTTGCAAATCTACTTGTTATTCCGATGATAGGGTTTATTGTCGGTCTTTCTATTGTTTCAGTCGGAGTCTCTTTTCTATGGCTTTATCTCGGCCATTTATTTGCCAATACAAACAATTTGATTATTGACGCGATGTTTATGATTGTGAAAAATCTTGGCGATCCAAAATATTCAGTTATAAACATTTCAAAATTTTCATTTTATGATTTTATCGTTTTCTATTTAATTATGGCTGCGATGTCGATGTTTCTATGGAAATTCAAAAATCTTAAAGCAAGGTTGATTATCATTTTGCTTCTCATTGCAAATTTTTTTGTTTGGGAAAAGATGGATAATTTAAATTTCAATTCGCCAAATGAATTAAAGTTGATGATGATAGACGTTGGGCAAGGTGATTCCTTTCTGATTGGATTTCCTGATGGGAAAATTGCATTAATTGATGCAGGATTAAAAAATAAAAATTTTGATACAGGGCAGCGAGTTATTCATTCTCTTTTGAATTATTTAGATATCGAACAAATTGATTATGCCTTTGTCTCGCATGTTGATAATGATCACTACGGTGGTTTTTCGTATTTAATTCATAACGACTCGATTGCTAAGATTTACAAGCCCGAATTAAATGCAAGTAAAAATCAGGATGTCATTTTTGAAAATGAAATATCTGAAGCAAAAATTGATTTGATGCATTATAACGCTGGAATAATCAAAGGCATTAACTATAGAATTTACATTTTGAATAACAAGCAATTTTATGCTAACTCTTCTAAAGGGGAAAATGATAAAAGCGGCATTATTAAAATTCAATATGGAAATACAAGTTTCCTTTTTGTCGGAGATGCTGGTTTTTTGCTTGAAAATGAATTGGTCCATCACTATAAAGGCTTTTTGAAATCAGATGTACTTAAAGTTGGGCATCACGGAAGCAAGCATAGTTCTTCAGCAGAATTTATAAATCTTGTCAAACCCACTTATTCGCTTATTAGTGTGGGTGAATTCAATACTTTTAAGCATCCATCAAAAGATGTTATAGCTATACTTCGTAAGTGTAATAGCAAAATTATGAGAACAGATTTGATGGGGTGTGTCACTCTTGTTTCCGACGGTATTAAAATTTATTCAAAACAAGTGGAATAAAATTTTATTTCAATCCTGAGTAACTTATTTTTGAAAAAACAAAATTGGATTTATGGAATTACTTGAAAAATATTCTCTTTCTCAATTGAATACATTTCATATTGAAGCTAAGTCAAAATATTTTGCTGAAGTCTCAACAACAATTGATACTCAGGAAGCATCACTTTTTGCAAAAAGAAATAATCTTCCTGTATTGATACTCGGAGGTGGAAGTAACATACTTTTCACAAAAGATTTTGAAGGGATAATCATCAAACCTTCGAAAACTGGTATTAATATTATTGATGAAAATAAAAAGCAAATATTTCTTGAAGTTTCTGCGGGTGAAAAATGGGATGATGTCGTTCATTATGCAATTGAAAGAAATTATTTTGGGATTGAAAATTTAGTTGCAATTCCGGGCAATGCAGGAGCTGCTCCGATACAAAATATTGGTGCTTACGGTGTTGAGTTAAAAGATTCATTTTTTTCTTTGAAAGGATTTAATATTGCCTCGGAAAAGTGGGTTGAATTAAATAAAGACGAATGTGATTTTAATTATCGACAAAGTATTTTCAAAACTGAATTGAAAGATATTTTTATAATCGATTCTTTCATTCTACAACTTTCAAAAGTTCCTAACCCCAAACTTGAATATGCAAATATCAAGGAATATTTTAATAACCTTAAATGGGAATCACTTACTGCACAGGAAATTGCTGTAGTAATTAAGAAAATCAGAGAATCAAAATTGCCAAACCCTAAGATATTGGGGAATGCAGGCAGTTTCTTTAAGAATCCAATTATTTCACGAGATAAATTCAATCAATTGAAACTTATTAATACTGATATTCCCAATTTCATTGCCGGCATTAATGAAGTTAAAATCCCCGCCGGATGGTTAATCGAAAAATGCGGCTTCAAAGGAAAAAGAACTGGTAACGTGGGAACTTACGAAAAACAAAGTTTGATACTTGTTAATTATGGAAATGCAATGGGAAATGAAATATTACAATTTGCTGAATTAATAAAATCCAAAGTGGAATTAAAATTTGGGATTCAACTTGAATATGAAGTAAATATTAAATAAAAAATAAATGAGGTTACAATGGCAAACACTGAACAGAAAACCGAATCACTCCTTAAAACGACAATCACAGAAATCACTCAACCATTCAAAGATTTACTCCATACTTCTAAAGCTTTATTCGGTCTGAATTTATCTTATGTTTTAGAGGGTTTGACTTATTTTGGTGTTGTTGGACTGCTTGCGATATTTTTTAATGATTATATAAAACTCGATGATATTCGTGCCGGGAATATGGTTGGAGTATTGACTGCCGGTATCACTTTGAGTATGCTTTTCCTTGGGGCAACAGTTGATTGGATTGGGTTAAGAAAATCATTATTGATTGCCTTATCTTTTATGTTGATTGGAAGAATATTATTGACAATATCTCCTAACATGGGTCAACCGGGTTTATGGAGTCCGTCACATCTTTTTGCTATGCTTGGCATTCTTGGCGTTGTTATTGGATATGGAATTTATCAACCGGCATGTTATGCAGGTGTGAAAAAATTAACAGATGAGAAAACTGCTGCGATGGGTTATGCGATGCTATATGCTTTAATGAATTTGGGCGGATTTTTACCCGGATTAATTTCTCCTCCTGTCAGAAAATCTTTTGGAATTTTGGGTGTGTTTTGGGTTTATGCTGTTTTGACCGCAGTGGGAATTGGTGTGGTGTATTTTGTAATCTCAAAGAAGGCGTATGAAAGTGCAATTGCCAAATTAAATAAAGATAATATTCAAACAAGGAAAGATGATGATGAACTTTCAAATATGAGTTTGAAAGAGAAGGTTAATTTTTACATCAAAAACTTTCCATTAAAAGATATGCGATTTTTATTTTTTATTTTTGTTTTAATTCCTGTGCAAACATTATTCGCACATAATTGGCTTACACTTCCATTATATACAAGCCGTGCGTTCAGTGGCTTTGTAAAAGATAATTTTGAATTTTTTGTTAATCTTAATCCGATTCTTATTTTTATTTTAACACCAATGGTGGCTGCGCTTACTACCAAAAGGAATACATATAATATGATGATAATTGGGACATTAGTAATGGCATCACCAACTTTTATATTAGCTCTTGGACCTACAATGACTAATTTAATGCTCTATTTAGTTATCATGACGATTGGTGAAGCAATGTGGCAGCCACGATTTCTTCAATGGGTCGCAGAAATTGCACCAAAAAACATGACGGGAATTTATATGGGAATTGGACAGTTCCCATGGTTTTTAACCAAGATAGTTACCAGTTTATATTCTGGTTGGTTCTTGATGAATTATTGTCCGGATAAAGTCCCGCCGACAGAAATGAATACTCAAATGATGTGGTTAATTTATGGATTCATTGCTATCATTTCTCCGATCGGATTATTTCTGGCAAAAAGTTGGATGATTAAAGGATTCAAGCTTAAACATTCGAATAATTAAGGATAAGTTTTCTTTTTATTAAGTGAGTGAAACATTTTCAAAATAACAGGAATAATAATGTTAGAAAGTAAAAATAAACTCTTCAAAACATTTCCGAAAAACTTTTGGACAGTAATAATAATGGAATTCTTTGAACGGGGCTCTTATTATGGAGTGATGTCCGTGCTGTCAGTTTATCTTGTTTTATCAGTTAACGAAGGCGGGCTGGGGTTTTCAAAAGAAAGTGTCGGAGTAATTAAAAGTACGATTACGCCACTATTATATTTTTTGCCAATTTTATCAGGAGCGATTGCAGATCGATTTGGTTATCGAAAGACTTTAATATTTGCTTTCATTGTGATGAGTGCCGGATATTTTTTAACAAGTCTTGCGACAAGCTATGCTTTAGTTTTTGTTAGTTTATTATTTATGGTAACTGGCGCAGGATTTTTTAAGCCAATAATTTCAGGGACGATTGCGCGTTCAACAGATGAATCTAATTCAACGATAGGCTTCGGTATTTATTATTGGACAATAAATCTTGGTGCTTTTATATTTCCTCTTATTCTGGTTCCGATTTTAAAAGAAATTTCATGGTCTTATATATTTATAATGGCTTCAATTGGAACCGGATGGTTATTAATATTAAACTTGTTTGTCTATAAAGAGCCTGAAAAGCCCAAAAGCAAAAAATCAATTTATGAGGTATTAAAGGGAGCAGTTCTTGTCCTTAAAGATTTTAGATTTGTTTTAATGATCGTAATTTATTCCGGCTTTTGGATTCTCTACTTTCAAATGTTTGATACGGTTTTATGGTACTTGAAAGAACACGTTGATGTATCTCCTATTAATAGTTTAATTAACAGTTTGTTAGCTTTATTTATGTCAAATCCAAATTGGGCATTCGATGCTGAGCATGTTACAGTGATAAACGCAGGAACGATAATTTTACTTCAGCTTTTAATTTCAAGTATTGTCAAAAATAAAAAAGCATTGCCAACAATGATTACCGGAATCGGACTTGGAACGATTGGAATGTCAATACTTGCTCTGTCGGCACATATTTATGTTTTTATTTTAGGAATAATTATTTTTTCAGTTGGAGAAATGACTGCTCATCCAAAGTTTATCAGTTACGTAGGACTAATTGCTCCCGAAGATAAAAAGGCTTTGTACCTTGGGTATTCTTTTCTTTATGGAGTTTTAGGAAGTGGAATTGGGGGAATTCTTGGAGCTAATTTATATGTACATTTTGTTGATAAACTTAATCAGCCAAGTACTTTATGGTTAATTTTTAGCTTGATTGGAGTTTGTACAATGATTGGTTTGTTCTTATTCAATAAGTTTTTAGCTCCAAAAACAAAGTAAAATTATAAATCAAGATCAAGAAATATTGCTGAACCGAAACTGAAATTATTGAAATTTGAGAATTGTCCATTTATTATTAAGTATTGAGAAAAGAGAGTGAAGCTAATTATGGGAGAAATATGTGTTATGAAGTTTAACCCCGGACCAAAAATAGAATAAGCTTCAGTTTTACTTTTTGTTTCAGTTGCATTATTATAATATTGGTAATATTCTTTGGGAAGCGTGGTATAATTCATTCCGCCATTAAGAGTAACAAAAAAATTCGGTAATAATTTATACTGAATTCCAAGCATGAGAGAAGAATTTTTGATGTTTTTTTTCACGACAGAGAGATTAAGATTCCGTTTATCAATTTTTGCATCAAAGTTTGAAAGAACTAAAATAACGTCTGCTATGATATTTTCATCAATTTCATATTCAGAGAAAAACGAAAATCCAACCGTTGTATTTGATAATTCTGCGAAGTTACCTGCAGGAGTAATGCTGTTAAGTCCAAAACCAACGCGATACATATTCTGAGCTGCAATGATAGTGCTAAGTAAAAATAACAAGATTATTTTCTTCATTATACTTCCAAATTTGTAATGCTAATTTACTCTATTTTAAAAATAAATATTTGATAAACTAATTTTTAGAACTACTTTCAAAAGTGAAATTTATCTTACGCAAGTATTTTAATAACCCCATTAGATTGTAAATGTTTCGCCTTCAAGGTATTCACTTCATAAAGTCTTGTAACAAAACACATTCACATCAACAATGAAAATATTAACTCAGTAAATTCTCATTCACTACAATCACTTTAGCGGTTGAAGAAGTGAGTGAGATCAGTTTCTCCAAAAACAAACAATATTTTGAGGTTAGAATATTCCCCTGGATAATAGCGATATCCGAATAAGTTGTTTTGTCAATTTTCAAATTGAATTCTTCAATCAAATGATATATCGTTTTAGATAAAGAAAAGTCGAATTCTATTTTGATCAAATTATGCAAATGCTTTTGTTCAATGTTTGCTGATTTAATTACTTCGATTGCGGAATTATAGTATGCATTTCCAAGAGGACCAACTCCTAATTTAGTACCGCCAAAATACCGCGTAACAATCAGAATGCAGTTATATAAATTATAATGTTTGAGAGCATTGAAAATACGAATACCAGCAGTGCCATTGGGTTCGCCGTCATCTGAGTACTTGAAAATGTCAGGATAAATTCTGTATGAATAACAATTATGAGTTGCATCATAATATTTTTTCTTGATTGTTAGTAAAGTATTTGCTGCTTCAGTTTCATCAGCAGCAGGGAAGATTTGAGCTAAAAATATTGAGCCTTTTTCCTTGAACTTAAATTCAAAATATGAAACAGGAACAAATATTTCTTCGCTTCCGTTTTGAAGCATAATTTATTTCTCTTCTTCCCAGTCAATTAATTTTTTGTTCTTGAAAAAGAAAGTTATCTTTCCATAATAATACTGAGTGAAAATTCCCCACTTTTCTTTTTTTGAAGTAATCTTATCGGGCTTGCCCCAAATTTCAAGTAACATATTTTCAGTCATACCTTTCCAGATTCGTTCAGCAGCCAACCTTCCCGCAACTTCTTTGCCGTATTTCTTAATCATTCTGCGGTAATCACATTCTTTCAAAAGGTTTGCATTAAATTCAATTTTACTGTTTAGTGTGTCAACTTCAGTTTTCAGTAGTTCAATTTGTTTTTGCAAATCTGTTTTAAAAGCAGTCAAACTATCAAACTCACTTTTATATTGTGATGAGTTCATTTTCTGCTGAGCAGTAACAAACTGAGAGAAATAAATACTTAGAATGAGAGTAAAAAAATATTTCATAAAATCCTGATTTTTTTATTGCAAAGTTAAGGAAAAATCTGATTTATGAGTTTACAATAAAAAAATATTTTAAAAAGCACTTGACAAATAAAGTCCGATGAGTTATGTTTCGTTTAGATGTAAACGTTTACATGCAAAATAAATTAAATTTTAATAAAAAAACAATTTTTGTAATGCTCTTAAAAACTTTTCGGATTAAAAATGTTATGATAAAAAAGGAAAGTAAATGGTATCAACAATAAAAGAAATAGCGCGCCGAGCTAATGTTTCTATTGCAACGGTTTCAAGAGCACTGAACAACAATCCAAAAGTAACAGAGCAAACCAGAGAGTTAATTCAAAAAATAGCTGACGAATTAAGTTACAAACCGAATTTAGCTGCAAGAAATTTTGTAAAAAAAACTTCAAACGTTATTGGTCTTATTTTACCTGATATTGCTGATGAGTTTTTCTCTGAATTAATAAAAGGTATTGATGAAGTTTGTTACGATAATGATTATTACACAATGGTTATAAGTACTCACAGATACAGAACTTTGGAAGAAACTCTGAACTCATTAATAAGAAGTGGGCTTTTGGGAGGTTTGATTATTCTTATTCCAAATTTTACCGAGCCAATTAAAAAATTATTATCATTTGCAAAAATGCCAGTTGTTCTTATTGGCGGTGGATTGGGAAATAATGAATATGATATCGTATCGTTGGATAACTATCAGGGTATTTATGACATTACGAAATATCTGATAAGAAAATGCAATTACACCAATCTTGTTCATCTTTCAGGTCCAATTGATAATGATGATGCTGCTATTCGTATTCAGGCATTTCGTGATTGCTGTAATGAGTTTAATATACCAAGTCAGAACGCTCAGATAATTCAGGGAGATTTTACAAGAAGCAGCGGCGTTTTATTAGGTATGGAAATAATGAATCTTAAAAACAAACCTGAAGTTATTGTTGCAGCAAATGATATGATGGCTCTTGGTTGTTACGATGCTGCGAAGAAAAAAGGTCTTTCAATTCCGGACGATATTGCTGTTACCGGTTTCGATGATATTTTTGTATCTCAATATTTAACTCCTTCTCTTACAACTGTCAGAGCACAAATTGAAAAAGAAGGGCATCAAGCTGCTGAGTTGTTAATGTCAAAATTAAATGGCAATTCACACTCGCCCAATACCATCAACAGAATAAAAATACCAACTGAATTAGTAATCCGAAATTCAGTTAAGCAAATAAATATGGGTTAACAATAACAATGGCAAAGTTTGAAACAAAATACGGATATTTTACTGATGACGGAAATGAATATGTTATCAAATCTTACAAGACACCTAAACCATGGGTTAATGTAGTATCTAACGGGAAGTACGGATTTGTAATTTCTCAAACTGGAGGAGGATTCAGTTGGCTTGAGCACTCCGAGTTTAATCGGCTTAACCGTTGGCATCAAGATTTAATTAAAGATGACTGGGGAAAATATTTTTATATAAAGAACAATGAAACCGGTGAAGTTTGGAATCCTGCATGGATGCCTGTTAAAACTGAACTGGATTTTTATGAGTGTAGATATGGATTTGGATATGCAAAGTTTATATCTGAATATAAAGGGATTAAAACTTCCCTGACAGTATTTGTCCCGATGAATGAAGAAACAGAAATATGGAATTTCGATTTAGAAAATAATTCAGAGCATGAAGTTAGTATTTCAGTTTATTCATACTTTGAATGGTGTCTTGGTTCATCTGCAGATTTTCACAGAGAATTTCATAAAACTTTTATTGAGACAGAATTTGATAATAAAATAAATGCAATGACAGCTACAAAACGGTTATGGGAAATACCTCTTGGCGACCGCGGTCATTGGAATATAGAATATCCTTACTTAGGATTTATATCGTCAAATAAAAAAATTGTTGATTATGATGGTGATAAAGAATCTTTTGTCGGTCAATATGGTTCGCTGTCAAATCCTACTGGTATAAAAGAAAAAAAACTTTCGCGAAAAACAGGCAAATGGAATGATTCAATTGGTACAGTGAAAGTTGAATTAAAAATCAAACCACACGTGAAAGAAAATGTTTCTTTCTACCTTGGCATCAAAAAAAATAAAAATGATATTTCTAAGACAGTAAAAAAATATTTTACTCAAAAAGCTATTGCTGAATCTTTGAGTATAGTTAAAAATTATTGGAAGGAAATGTTTTCTTCTTTGGAAATAAATACACCCGACGAAGCAATGAATCTTCTGGTTAATAAATGGCTCCGGTATCAAGCAATTGCAGGCAGATTATATGCACGAACAGCCTATTATCAGCAAAGCGGTGCATTCGGATTCAGGGATCAGTTACAGGATAGTCTGGTTTATCTTCCTATTCATCCACAATTAACAAAGAACCAAATCAGACTTCATGCAAGACATCAATTTCAAGACGGAACTGTGCTGCACTGGTGGCATCCTATTTCTGATACAGGACTTGCAACAAAAATGACAGATGATTTGCTATGGCTGCCGTTTCTGATAATCAATTATATTGATGAAACCGGTGATTATAAAATACTCAATGTTAAAGAAGAATACTATGATAATAAAAAGAAGAAGGATACATTGTTTAATCATTCTGTTGCAGCCATTGAAAAGGTTTTAGAAAGATTCAGCAATCGGGGACTGCCTTTAATCGGTGCAGGGGACTGGAATGATGGTTTAAGTGCTGTCGGACTTGACATGAAAGGAGAATCAATCTGGCTGGCTGAATTTTTATTTTTGATATTAAAAAGATTTGCCGGTTTATGTGAAAAAACAAAAAATAAAAGTTTAGCAAAGAAATATCAATTGCGTGCTAAAAAATTAAAAAAAGCTTTTAATGAAATTGCATGGGATGGCGAGTGGTTTTTCAGAGCTACAAAAGATAACGGAGAAAAAATAGGCAGCAGAAAAAATTCGGGAGGTAAAATTTATCTTAATGCTCAGACATGGTCAGTTATAAGCGGTATTGCAGATTCAGAAAAACAAATACAGGCAATGAAATCAGTATCAAAGTATTTGTTAAAAAATAATGGATGTCTTTTATTATCTCCTGCATATACAAAGCCCGATAAAATGATTGGTTATTTATCCAGATATGCACCCGGAAGAAGAGAAAATGGCGGAGTATATTCACATGCTGCAACATGGGCTATATGGGCTTATTCTTTACTAGGACAAAATGATGAAGCTTATAAATCTTATAAAAATTTATGCCCGATTTATAACGGACTTGATGCCGATAAATATACAGCAGAGCCCTATGTGACCCCCGGAAATATTGATGGTCCAGAGTCTCCTAATTATGGTATGGCTGGTTGGACTTGGTATACTGGCTCAGCTAACTGGTTTCAAAAAGTTATTATTGACTGGATAATTGGTGTAAGAACAACCGAAGAATATCTGATTATCGATCCACATATACCTTCTGATTGGAAAAACTTTTCTGTTAAAAGAAAGGTCAGAAATTCAGTATATAATTTCAATGTAATTAATGAAAGTGCAGACCGAAAAACTCAGTTTAACTATATGATTGTAAACGGGAAAAAAGTTTTAAGCAATAAATTGAAATATTTTAAAAAAAGAAACATACAGATAGATGTATTTCTCAAATAATCAAATAAATAACAAACCAAAAACAAAAAGGAGCATATCTATGTTAAAAACAACTAAGATGCTTTTAGTGTTATTGTTTGTAATTTTGTTACAAACAAATTCTTACTCCCAAATGCGTCAAGATGCAATCTGGGCGAAGATGGCGCCAGCGGGAAGTATCAAACTTGACGGAGTATTGGACGAAGCAGTATGGTCAAAGGCAGAAGAAGTGAAGGTAGTATATGGAAAACCTGGACCACTCCCGACAAGTGCATGGCGATCAGAATTTCAGGAAGATGTATATTTTGATCAGACAAATGCAACAGTAAAATTTTTAAGTACAACAGACAACAAATTGTATTTAGCATTTTACGTTCCCGACTCATCAATCGGAGGAACAAGCGATTGGGCGAGATGGGATGGAATATTAATGTCAGTAAAGAACAAAGGAAGTGAAGACAGACCAGCACCTGCAGATGAATATTTTTACACATGGTGGCTTGAAGGCTTACCCGAGGCAATGAAAACACCAGTTGCCGGAAATGGACCAAGATTTATAGGAAAGTGGGGAACATGGGATGATACAACAAGAACAGCGGAAAAGAAAGCAGCATGGAATGCAGTAACGAAAGTAATCGGTACATCAAATGATGATAGCACACCGGATCAGGCATGGGTAGTAGAAATGATGATAGATCTTGGAGTTGAAGGATATGATATAACAAAACCAGGAGGAGATGCAGTAGCAATTAATTTCAGTATATGGGACGGAGACTGGATATTTAAGGGAGATCCGTTAAAGATAGCATCAGCAAGGACATGGTATCAGGGTCCATGGGGAAATGCAAACGGAGTAAACGTAGCAAGAATATTAGGAGATCCAGGAGTAACAGTAGATGCAAGCGTGTTGCCGGAAATAATGCCAGATGGAGTAATACCGAATGGAAAGAATTATACAGATCCAATAGTAGACGGAAAGTTGGATGAAGAAGTATGGTCGGGAGCGATGAATTTTGATATAGCATGGGGGAGTGAAGAAATAAGAAATGACTATCCTTATACAGGTCCGGTATCAAGCGGACAATTTCAGCCTGAATTAGGAGGAAATCCAAGACCGCCAATATTAGACCCATCATATGGAAATATAAAGATGTTTTTCAAGGATCATTATTTATACATGGCAGCAGATGTAAATGATCAATTAGTACAGGGGACATCTGAATATGACAGAATAGATGGAGTAAGATTTATATTTCAGGACAGAGGCACAATAAATTCAGATAATTTCGGACAGTTCCAGCAACTGCGGGTAGATTTTGATGCAGCAGGAATACCAATAGCAGAAGAATACTTAAAGACACTTGTAGATTCAGGATATGCAGAATGGGCAGTAAGTCTGAAAGGAGCTACAACAGTAGGAAATAACAGTGATGTAGATGAAGGATATCAGATAGAAATAAAATTAGATTTACAGGGAATGGGATATCCGACAGATTTAGGTGACAAGTTATTGTTTGGTGGAGTAATGTTAGCAGATGGAGATTCATTTGATGATCCATTGGCAGATTACGGAACAAGAACATGGGCGTTCAGAGAAAATGACTGGGGTCCTGCTGCTGCTTGGATGGTTTTAGATCCTGATAAAGTAATTGGAAGCGAACCAAATGCTAATAATGGTCGTCAGGATGCAATCTGGGCGAAGATGGCGCCAGCGGGAAGTATCAAACTTGACGGAGTATTGGACGAAGCAGTATGGTCAAAGGCAGAAGAAGTGAAGGTAGTATATGGAAAACCTGGACCACTCCCGACAAGTGCATGGCGATCAGAATTTCAGGAAGATGTATATTTTGATCAGACAAATGCAACAGTAAAATTTTTAAGTACAACAGACAACAAATTGTATTTAGCATTTTACGTTCCCGACTCATCAATCGGAGGAACAAGCGATTGGGCGAGATGGGATGGAATATTAATGTCAGTAAAGAACAAAGGAAGTGAAGACAGACCAGCACCTGCAGATGAATATTTTTACACATGGTGGCTTGAAGGCTTACCCGAGGCAATGAAAACACCAGTTGCCGGAAATGGACCAAGATTTATAGGAAAGTGGGGAACATGGGATGATACAACAAGAACAGCGGAAAAGAAAGCAGCATGGAATGCAGTAACGAAAGTAATCGGTACATCAAATGATGATAGCACACCGGATCAGGCATGGGTAGTAGAAATGATGATAGATCTTGGAGTTGAAGGATATGATATAACAAAACCAGGAGGAGATGCAGTAGCAATTAATTTCAGTATATGGGACGGAGACTGGATATTTAAGGGAGATCCGTTAAAGATAGCATCAGCAAGGACATGGTATCAGGGTCCATGGGGAAATGCAAACGGAGTAAACGTAGCAAGAATATTAGGAGATCCAGGAGTAACAGTAGATGCAAGCGTGTTGCCGGAAATAATGCCAGATGGAGTAATACCGAATGGAAAGAATTATACAGATCCAATAGTAGACGGAAAGTTGGATGAAGAAGTATGGTCGGGAGCGATGAATTTTGATATAGCATGGGGGAGTGAAGAAATAAGAAATGACTATCCTTATACAGGTCCGGTATCAAGCGGACAATTTCAGCCTGAATTAGGAGGAAATCCAAGACCGCCAATATTAGACCCATCATATGGAAATATAAAGATGTTTTTCAAGGATCATTATTTATACATGGCAGCAGATGTAAATGATCAATTAGTACAGGGGACATCTGAATATGACAGAATAGATGGAGTAAGATTTATATTTCAGGACAGAGGCACAATAAATTCAGATAATTTCGGACAGTTCCAGCAACTGCGGGTAGATTTTGATGCAGCAGGAATACCAATAGCAGAAGAATACTTAAAGACACTTGTAGATTCAGGATATGCAGAATGGGCAGTAAGTCTGAAAGGAGCTACAACAGTAGGAAATAACAGTGATGTAGATGAAGGATATCAGATAGAAATAAAATTAGATTTACAGGGAATGGGATATCCGACAGATTTAGGTGACAAGTTATTGTTTGGTGGAGTAATGTTAGCAGATGGAGATTCATTTGATGATCCATTGGCAGATTACGGAACAAGAACATGGGCGTTCAGAGAAAATGACTGGGGTCCTGCTGCTGCTTGGATGGTTTTGGATCCAAGTGTTCTTGTTGTAGGAGTTGAAGAAGAAAACACTGCTTTGATTCCGGATAAACTTCAGATTATTGGAAATTATCCTAATCCTTTTAATCCTTCTACAAAAATCAAATATGTCGTTCCGGAAGCTGGGGAAGTTACACTTGAGTTCTTTAATGCAATTGGTGAAAGAATTTTGTCTGAAAAGATAAATACTCAAAAAGCTGGCATTTTTGAATATAACTTCAATGCTTCAAGATTGGCTTCTGGTGTTTATTTCTACCGAATAATATTAAACGGTGTAAATAAAAATAATTCTGATATAAGCAACGTAGGTAAAATGTTATTATTGAAATAATGTTGTGTTTTATAGCGGAGAGTAAATCTCTCCGCTATTTTTTTTAGTATTTTCTAAGGAGTAATCATGAAAAGTCGCGTTGGTTTGATTTTATTTTTGTGCCTAATTTTTGGTTATAATGCAATGCTCGCTCAGGTTTCCGGTAAATTGACCGGTACTATAAGGGATGAGAATAATCAGCCTTTGGTAGGTGCAAATGTTTTTGTAGATGGAACCAATATTGGTGCAGCATCTGATTTTGAAGGAAGATATACAATATTAAATATTCGAGCAGGTACATATAAATTAAAAGTAAGATTCATCGGATACAAAACTTATGTAATTGAAAATGTTCGTATTTCTGCTGATCAGACAAAAGTAATAAATGTTGATTTGGAGCCTGAATCTATTACCGGCGAAGAAGTCGTCATTATTGCAAAAAAACCTTTGATCGAATTTAATCAGACAAGCAGTGTAGCTTCGATTAATAAAGATGAAATTCAAAGTTTACCGGTTCAGAGTTTGAATGAGATTGTAAATTTGCAAGCCGGTGTTGTTGACGGACATTTTAGGGGTGGAAGAATTGGTGAAGTTCAATATCAGATTGACGGAGTTTCTGTTATTAATCCTTACAACAATTCTTCGATTCTTGAAATAGATAAATCAATGATTGAAGAAGTGCAGGTTATTAGTGGTACTTTTGATGCAAAGTATGGGCAGGCAATGTCTGGTGTTGTAAATGCTATTTTGAAAACAGGCAGAGAAAAATTTGAATTTTCCGGTGAAACTTATTTTGGAGATTATCTGACAACAAATAAACGTTATCCGAATAATTCAGATTATAATCCTTTATCAATTCAAAATTATCAGGCATCATTAAGTGGTCCAACGGGTTTGCCGCAAACCACTTTTTTTATTAACGGCAGAAAATATTATAATGAAAGTTGGCTATTTGGTAAAAGAGTGTTTACTTCTTTTGATGAAAATGATTTTGAGAAAAAAATTTTTAATCCAACCGGTGATAATAAGTTAGTTCCGATGAACAATACTGACGAATGGAGCGTGCAGGCAAAATTAACAAATCAGTCGCTTAATAATTTACAATTCAATTACCAGTTAACTGCAAACAATTCTGAGCGAAAATATTATAATCATGGATTCAGATTAAATCCTGACGGAACTCCGAAAAATTATTCAAATTCTGTTTCTCACGGAATTGCCATGACTCATACTTTAAGTGATATGATGTTTTATAAATTAAATTTCAGGCAGAACTATTTTAATTACACAAGTTACGTTTTCAAAGACTTGTTGGATTCAGCATACTTAAAAGCGGGACAGCCAAAATCTGATGCAAATTATAAAGATGGTGCGGTAATTCAGGGCGTTGATTTAGGACGATTCAAGCAAGAGACAAATTCATTTGTTATTAAAGGCGATTTTACATGGCAATTTGATAAATCTAATTTAATTGAAATTGGAATTGAAGGACAATCATCAAAAATTACGTTTGGTGCACCGGGATTTTTTGTTACTACAAATATTGATGGTGTTGAAGTACTTAAACCAGTTTATCAGTTTCCTCGTTTACCTGGATTAAAAACTTATTATCCGAAACAATTTTCATCATATTTACAGGACAGAATAGAAATTGGTGATCTGATTCTAAGGGCTGGTTTACGTTTTGAATATTTTGATGCTGCGTCGCAAATGCCAAGTGATTTAGCTAATCCGGCTAATACAATTGTTGGTGCGCCAGAATCTAAACTTATTGATACAAAAGCGAAATATGCTCTTGCACCACGACTTGGTTTAAGTTTTCCGCTCACAGTTTCATCGTCTGTATATTTTTCTTACGGGCATTTTTATCAATTGCCTTCGCTTAATTTATTGTATAGTAATTCGGATTATAGTCTGCTCGACCAATTACAGGCAGGTGGAATCAGTTATGGAGTTATGGGGAATCCCGATTTAAATCCTGAACTGACAATTCAGTATGAATTTGGTTTCAAGCAGGCAGTTGCAGATTTTCTGGGAGTTCAACTTGCTTTTTTTTATAAGGACATCCGCGATTTACTCGGAGTGGAATTTGTCAGCACTTACACTGCAGCCGAATATGGAAAATTTACAAATGTTGATTTTGGCAGTGTATATGGTGCAACATTATCAATTTTTCAAAGAAATGTAGGTTACTTTAATACAAGTCTTGATTATACTTTGCAGTTTGCCCAGGGTAACTCAAGTGACCCACGTGAGACTTCCAACAGAGCTGCAAGCGGACAGGATCCACGTCCACGAGATATTCCTTTTGGTTGGGATCAGAGACATACATTAAATATCAGTTCTGTTTATTCAGTGCCAAATAATTTTTCTGTAAGTGCAATTTTCAGATATGGAAGCGGGCAACCTTATACACCTGAGATTGGCTCAGGATTTGGTGCTTTACTTGAAACAAATTCCGGAGTCAAAGAACCTTTTGTTCTTCTTGATTTGCGTGCAGAAAAATATTTTGATTTTAATTTTATCAACTTCAGTGTTTTTGCAAGAATTATAAATGTTCTTAATAATCATTTCGTCAATGGATTTGTTTTTAACTCTACAGGCAGTCCTGATTATACATTGACACCTGAAGCAAGCAGAGCTACATTATATGACCCATCAAGATTTTATGAACCAAGAAAAATAGAATTTGGAATTTCATTTAGGAGTAAATGAGAATGAATAAAAAAAATAATCAATTAAAAATTACTGTTATAATATTATTTCTTTTAAGTAATGTTTTGTTTTCGCAGACATTACATCCAGTTGTTCCTCCTGAATGGCGTGGGAATATAGATGCTGAAAGACAGGGAACTCACGATGCTAACAGTGTCCGAACTTTGTTTTACAATTTCGGTATGGTTGGAGATTACCCTAAAGATCCATTAAATGTTGATTTAAGCATATTCCATTCTGTTGAGATTCCCAAAGGCTCCGGTGAGAATTACAGCGATGGAACCACGCCATTTGTTTTATCTGAAATCACTCAAAAGTCAGGTTCAAAAGCCTATATAATGGAAACCGGTTATCGTGAAAGACAAGGAACAAGTCCATTTACAAATAAGACTATGCGATTTGAACCACGGTTCGGATATTTTCAGATTGACCCTGCAATTAATGCTGCAAGATCAATTGCAATGAGTAACGATTCAAGAACCTGGCCCGATGAATGGTATGACAAATTAAATGATGTTGACGATCCCGGCTGGAAAGGTTCGTGGAATGGTTACTTTGGTAAAGCTCCAAAAGCAGATCAGGAAAGTTATTGCGTTTATGATGATAATTTTTATGATGCATGGTCATATTATCCGGATGAAAGGGATAATACAAGAAGAGGTTTGGGTCTGAGGGTAGAACAAAGAGGCTTTCAGTGGGCTAATCCCCAAGCTGGATATGTGATTTTCTTCCACTATGATATTACGAATGAAAGTACTACCAACTATGACAATAATATAATTTTTGGCTTGTATATGGATTCAGGGGTCGGTGGTTCTGCTATAAGTAAAGATGGTGTTGCGGAGTCTGATGATGACAATGCATTCTATGATAAAGAAGCCGGATTGAATTTGGTTTATACATGGGATAAAAATGGAAATGGATTTAAAGGAAAAACAGGTTATCTTGGTTATTCTTATATGGAAACGCCCGGAAATCAGTTTGACTTAAAAGATAATGATGATGACGGAATGGTTGATGAAAGACGTGAGGGAGGTGCCGGAACTCAGATTATTGGTCAGGCTGCAATCAGAAATTATGTTGAATCTCATTATGATGTTACAAAATTTGAATCACTCTTAGGACCAGTAGATAAAAGACCTGCATATATTGCCGGAGTTTGGTGGACAGGCGATGAGGATTTAGACTGGGTTGCTGAATTTTATGATACTGGTGCAGATGGTGTTTTTGGAACGCATGATAGTGGTGAAGATGATGGTATGCCGACTTATGGTGAATCATTTTTTGATAAGACAGATATTGATGAATCAGATCAAATTGGTTTAACTGGCTTTAAGATGAATCGGATAAAAGCCGGTGCTGGTAATTCGTCAACAGTTGTTGATCAAATAGTGTTTTTTGATGATGGTAAAAAATGGCCCGAACAATTATATAATTTTTTCAATTCGAGTGCCCCTTTCGATCAGCCGCTCGTTCTGAATTATAATATCGGATTTTTATTTGCTTCAGGTCCGTTTATTCTTGATGCCGGTAAGACAGAAAGATTTTCGCTTGCAATGGGATTCGGACAAAATTTAAGAGAGTTAAGAAGTACAACTCAGATTGTTCAGCAAATTTATAAAGCAAATTATCTTTTTGCTGTTCCACCTCCATTGCCAACTCTGAATGCTTGTTCAGGTGATGGATATGTTCAACTTACCTGGGATAATGCAGCCGAGCGAACTTTTGATCCTATCTCAAATAAAAATGATTTTGAAGGCTATAAAATATACAGAAGCACCGATCCAAACTTTTTGGATCCTCAGGTAATCGTAACAGGCATAGGCAGCAGACCTTTGGGAAACGGAAAACCTATTGCACAATTTGACTTGAAAAATAATATTGCTGGTTTTTCAAATACGACTGTTGAGGGGATAGCGTATTTTCTTGGTGAAGACACAGGTTTGTCTCATTCATTCAGAGATACAACTGTGATAAATGGTCAAAGATATTTTTATGCTGTATGCGCATATGATACGGGAATTGATTCGGCATATATTTATCCTTCGGAGAATGCTATTACTGTTAGCCAGACTTTAAGAGGCGGTACAATTCTTCCAAAAAATGTTGTGGAAGTTTATCCAAATAAAGAGGTTACCGGTTATCAAAGTGCATTGACAAATAATTTAGTGCATAGTCAGGGACAAGGTATCGGTACAATCGATTTGCAGGTTCTTAATTCTAAATTAGTTCCCTCAAATCATACAATGAGAATTGATTTTATTAGTCATGAAGACAGTGTTCGTGCAAAATATTATCAGTTGGTTGATGAAACAGATAATGATACTCTGTTCATTTTCGGAGAAGATTTAGAAGGCTTGGGAACAGGTCCAGCCGGTGCAGGAATATTGCCAATTATGAAGACTGCAAAATCAGTAGCAATTGATTCAGCAAACACAAAACTCGAAAAGACTTCATCAACAAATGTTCCGCTTAAGGTAAGGCTTTCGGCTGGTTATCCGATTTCTTACCGAAGAATCGGATTCCCGAATGATATTAATGTTGAGTTTACAGATAGTTTTGTTGATACATCAGTTGCGACAATTGGAGCTCCAGCACGCCCTGTTAAGTTCCGCGTATATGCAATTTCACCGCTTGGTGAAAAATCAAAACTCAAATTCAGATTCAGAAGCGGGAACTCAACTTTGGGTTTGCCAGTTGTTCATAAAGATTATATAGAAATTCTCACAGCACCTTCCTCTAATCCAACTGCATTTAAACCAACATGGAGAATTGAAGTTGATACAACCGGACTGAACGGAGAAGAAGTAATCCCTCCTACAAACGGTGATGTTTATAAAATTAAAGTTAAATTACCTTTTATGAAAGAGGATAAATTTACTTTCAATACAATAGCCCAAAGTGTTAATGAACAATTATCAAAAGATGAGTTTAATAAAAAACCATATGTTGTTCCTAATCCTTATGTCGGAGCTGCAAGTTTTGAACCACAAAGGTTTGCTGTATCGGGAAGAGGAGAAAGAAAAATTGAATTCAGAAATCTTCCTAATGAATGTGTTATTAAAATTTTTACAATTAATGGCGAATTGGTTCAGACACTTGAACATAGCGGGAATATTAACGAAGGTGTTATTGAATGGAATCTGAGAAATAAAGACAAACTTGAAATCGCTCCCGGTTTATACATCTTTCATGTTGACGGAAAGAGCACAGGTAAATATGTCGGCAAATTTGCTGTAATAAAATAGCAGGTGATAAAATGAAATTGAAAAATATAATAGTAAAATTATTTTTAATTAATCTTTTCTTGTTTGTAAATATTTCTGCACAAAGTAAAACAGGTACGACAATCGGACAGTTTCTTAAAATTGAACCAAGTGCACGAATTGTCGGCATTGGAAGTGCCGGCGCATCTCTCAGCGGAGATGTTTCTTCCGCATTTTATAATCCGGCAAGTCTCGGAAAACTGAATCAAGTTCAAATAGAATTTACTTATAATAAATGGTTAGCTGATATCAGTTATAACTATTTTGCAGCCGGTTTATCTGTTGAGAATGTCGGTACATTTTTATTGACCGGTACAATGTTAAACTCAGGTGAAATGGATGTGCGTACTGTTGAACATCCGCTTGGGACAGGGGAAAGATTTTCAGTTAAAAATTTTGCGTTTGGATTGGGTTATGGCTTGATGCTTACTGACAGAGTATCAGTAGGTGTTCAATTGAATTACATAAGTGAATCTATATGGCATAGCAGTCTTTCAACATTCGGTATGAACTTTGGAGTTCAGTATCAGACTTCGGAAAATGGATTAAGTCTTGGTGCAAGTATGTCTAATTTTGGTCCGAGGGCTGGCTATGACGGAAGAGATTTATTCCTCGATTATGATTTTGACCCAGACAAATATGGTGATAATGATCAGTTACCTGCTGAATTACGAACTGATAAATTTGCGTTACCAACAATTTTCAGAGCCGGAATTTCTTATCCCTTTGAGATTATGAACAATACAAAGTTGGTAATTGCTGTTGATGCTATTCATCAGAATGATAATTATCAGTCAGTAGCTTTGGGCACAGAGCTGAATTTATTCGATGTAATTACTCTGAGAGGCGGATACAGAAATTTGTTTTTGAAAGATGCTGAAGGAGGTTTGGTTTTGGGCGGAGGCGTAAAAACAAGTTTTGCAAATTCTTACACAGTGAAATTTGATTATGCTTATGCAAATTATGGTCTTCTTAGCTCAACTCACAGAATTACAGTGGGACTTGGAATTAAATAACGAGGAGTTATTTTGAAAATTGTAGCTGCATTATTACTTGCATTTTTGTTTGCAGATTGTCAGGCACAATCGGATATTAAATTTGCTTCAAAGGGAAAGATTGATTACCAATTATCAGTTGCTCAGGAAGAATTTATTGATTCTGTTCAGCGTAATGCATTTAAATATTTTTTGCATGAGATAAATCCTGAAAACGGATTGGTGAAAGACAGAACTGCAAGCTGGTCTGCTGCAAGTATTGCTGCTGTTGGTTTTGCAATTCCCTCCTATGCTGTTGGAGCAGAAAGAAATTGGATTACAAGGGAAGAAGCTGCGAAAATGGTAAATGTCATTATTGATTTTTTCCTGAATTCAAGACAAGACAGCGTTACTTCTGCAACCGGATATAAAGGTTTCTATTACCACTTCCTCAATATGAAAACAGGCAAAAGAGATTATCATTGTGAATTATCAACAGTTGATACAGGTTGGTTAATTGCAGGAATAATTTTTGCTCGCCAATATTTTAATCTGAACAATGAAGTTGAAAATAATATCAGAGCAAATGCGGATGCAATTATTGAAAGACTTGACTGGAATTTTTTTGCAATGAAAACAAATGATAAGTACAATAATTCAATTTCAATGGGTTGGATTCCTGATAAAGGTTTGCACAATATGGGATGGGTTGGATATAATGAAGCCATAATATTATATATTCTGGCAGCAGGAGGAAACTTAGAAAATGCAAAAGATGCGTATCGTCCATGGATTGATTCTTATGAATGGGATGAACCTTATAATGGTTTGGCTCATGTAATTTTCCCACCTATGTTTGGTCATCAGTATTCGCATATGTTTATTGATTTTCGCAGTATGCAGGATAAGTATATGAAAGAAAAGGGGATTGATTACTTTGAAAATTCAAGAAGAGCTGTTTTGACTCAGAGAGAATATGCAATTCAAAATCCGAATAAATGGAAGGGGTATGACTCACTTTGCTGGGGAATTTCAGCATGTGATGGTCCCGGCGAAAAGTTTAATTATGGCGATAGAAAATTTTTAGGATATGCTGGCAGAGGCACAAGCGGAAATAAAAATGTTTTTTTTGATGACGGAACTCTTACACCAACAGCTGTTGCAGGCTCAATTGTTTTTGCACCTGAAATTTGTATCCCTACTTTGATGAACATACATAGTAAGTATAGCAAAAATGGTTTATGGTCGGAATATGGTCTGCTGGATGCTTTTAATCCAACATTAAATTGGTTTAATCCTGAATATATCGGTATAGATCAGGGACCGATAGTTATTATGATTGAAAATTTTCGCAGCGGTTTAGTATGGGATTATTTTATGAAAGATCCATTAATTCAAAAAGGATTAAAGAAATTAGGTTTTACTCAAAATTAGATTAATATAAAATGAAATTTTATCTGAAGATGGTTATAGTGTTCTTTTTTTTTGCAGTGAGTATATTTTCTCAAAAAAAAGTAATTGAGGATTTCGGAAACTCAAATGAATGGAAGATTTTCAGCAGTGATGGAGTTGAAACTTCGGTTTATAACGTAAACGGAATAAAAAATAACGCTGTTCATTTTGAATATAATTTTAAAAAAGGAAGCGGATATGGCGGAATTCAGAAAATGCTTTCGCTTACACTTCCCGAAAATTATGAATTTAGTTTTTATCTGAGAGCAAGTTCACCGGCTAATAATCTTGAAATAAAATTTCTGGATGAAAGCGGTGAAAATGTTTGGTGGATGAATAACCGCAATTATGAATTTCCAACCGAGTGGACAAAATTTATTGTTAAAAAAAGACATATAAATTTTGCATGGGGTCCGATTCAGGATAAATCATTCAAAAAATTTTCAAGAATTGAATTTACGATTGCTTCCTATGTTGGTGGAAGCGGGTGGATTGAACTTGATGAACTTGAATTCAAAGAGTTACCAAAACTTGGTGGAAATACTGAATCACCTCAAATTTTTAGTAGTCATGAAATTTCAAATAAATTTTCTGCCGGGAATATTTTGGACAGCAATGACAATACAAAATGGCTAAGTGACAAAGTTGAAAGTAAAATTAATATTGATCTGAAATTTCATCAGGAAATTGGCGGACTGAAAATTATCTGGGATGATAAAAATTTTGCAAAAGCATTTTCTTTGTTCGTTTCTGATGATAATATTAGTTGGGAAAAAATTTATGAAGTTTCAGAAAATGTAAGCTCAAAAAGTTTCATTCGCTTGAAAGATATTGAATCGCGCTACATTAGATTAGCATTGACTCAGAAACAGTCTGAATTTTATGGAATTAAGTCGATTGAAATATTGAGACCAGAAGCGACAGAAAATCTGAACCGGTTTTTTATTAATGTTGCAAAAGAATTTCCAAGAGGTTTCTTTCCAAGATATTTTAATGAAGAAAAATCATACTGGACAATTGTTGGTGTAAACTCTGATAGCAGAGAAGCATTGATTAATGAAGATGGAATGGTTGAAGTTGATAAACAGAAGTTTTCGCTTGAGCCTATGCTTTATATTGATAAAAAGCTTGTTACATGGAATGATGTAAAAAGAGAACAATCACTTGAAGATAAATATTTGCCTATTCCAAATGTGAAATGGATTAAAGATAATCTGCAATTAGATATTACTGCATTTGCAAACGGTGAAGCAAACAAAAAATCAGTATTGTTTTGTAAATACAAGCTGACAAATAAAAGCAATTATATTAAAGAAGGTAAATTAAATCTGCTTGTTCGTCCTTTTCAGGTTAATCCATATTATCAATGGCTGAATATTGAAGGTGGAGTATCGAAAATTTTACAAATAGATATCAGGAAAAACGAAATCAGTGTTGATGACAAGAAAATATATTTTTTATCACCTTTTCAGAATGCAGGTGCCATAACATTCAGCGAAGGAAATATTCCGGAAATATTGGCCGAAGGTAATTTCCCGTTAAAACAAAATATTTCTGATAAAAATAAACTTGGATCGGCTGTTGTTTCTTATGATTTTTATTTGCGTTCAGGAGAATCAAAGGAAATTGTTTTAGCAGTGCCTTTTCATAATTCAAAGTATATCCTATCAGATGATGAAAAAAAGAATTTGAATGCGGCAGATGAGTTATTTGACTCAACTAAAAAAGAATGGATCAAAAAAATCAACTATATAAAATTCGATTTGCCTGCCGACGCAGAAAAGTTAGTAAATACTTATCGCTCAAATCTTGGATACATATTAATTAACCGTGATAATTATGGAATTCAACCCGGTTCAAGATCATATGAAAGATCATGGATTCGTGATGGTTCATTGACTTCGGCAGCATTGCTTAAATCGGGAATCACAAATGAAGTAAAAGAATTTATTGAATGGTATTCTGATAATCTTTTTGAGAACGGAAAAGTTCCTTGTGTTGTTGACAGACGTGGTCCTGACCCGGTTCCGGAAAATGACAGTCATGGTGAATACTTGTTTTTGCTCAAACAATATTACGACTTTACAAAAGATTTAGACTTTCTGAAAAAGTATAATTCGAAGATTATAAATACAGTTAATTATATAAAAGAACTTATTGACCAGAGAACTAATAATTATTTTATTATAGGGAATGATAGCCTGAGAGCATTATATGGAATTATGCCTGAATCTATTAGTCATGAGGGGTATTCTGCAAAACCAATGCATTCATACTGGGATGATTTTTTTACTTTGCGTGGATTAAAAGATGCTGCTGAAATTGAGAGGTTGTTAAACAATACCGAAGAATATTACAGAATTAAAAACATCAAAGATAAATTTGAAAATAATCTGTTGAAATCAATTTCTGTTGCTATAAAATACAAAGGAATTGATTATATACCCGGTTGTGCTGAACTTGGAGATTTTGATGCTACTTCAACTTCAATTGCTTTATATCCAACAAATATTCAGGATAAACTTCCTGAAAAATATCTACAGAATACTTTTAACAAATATTTTGATTATTTTTCTAAAAGAAGAGACAACAAGATTGACTGGGTTAATTATACGCCATATGAAGTAAGGACAATTGGCTCATTTATTTTATTGAATCAGCCACAAAGAGCTTTTGAACTGATTGATTTTTTCTTGAAAGATCAGAGACCAAAAGAATGGAATCACTGGGCAGAAGTTGTTTGGAAGGATGAGCGCTTTGCAGGATTTATCGGAGATATGCCTCACACATGGGTTGGTTCTGATTTTATAAATTCTTTTCGTTCTATTTTTGTATATGAACTTGATTCTGCTATGGTAATTGCATCTGCACTTAAAAAAAGCTGGATAGATTCTTCAAAAGGAATTTCTGTTAGTAATATGCCGACTAAATTTGGTGAAATATCATATTCAGTTAAAAAGGAAAACGAAAAATATCTGTTTAACATTTCGGGGAATGTTGAAATTCCTTCAAAGGGAATATGGATAAAAAATTTCAATGATTCACAAACTCCTAAAAAAGTTTTAATTAACGGGAATCTGCAATCAAACTTTACCTCAGATAAAATTTTAGTTAATACTGTTCCTGCATTAATAGAAATTTTTTATTGAACTGACTTTTATTGGTGGAGAAAAAATGTCTTTAGGTATTTCGTCAAATAATTTTGAAAAAAATGGTAAACCTTATTTTTTAATTTCAGGTGAAATACACTATTTCCGTGTAGCTCCAAAATTATGGGAAAAACATTTGATGCTTTTGAAACAAAGCGGAGCCAATACTACTTCTACCTATATTCCATGGGACTGGCACGAGTATGAAGAAGGGAAATATGATTTTACCGGTAAAACAAATCCGGCAAGAAATTTAGTAAAGTATATTAAACTTTGTAAAAAAGTCGGATTGGATTTAATTGTAAAACCTGGACCTTATATTTTGGCTGAATACGAAGGTCACGGAATTCCGCAATGGTTTATTCAGAAAGCTAAAAAAGAAACTCATGCACTTAATTATGACGGGACTGTAATTTCTCAGGATTTGATGTCTTATCTTTCTGATGAATTTATGCATTATTCAAATAATTGGTACGACAACGTTATGCCTATTATATCAAACTATCAGGAGAAAAATGGCGGTCCGATAATTATGATGCAAGTTTGCAATGAAGTTGGTGTTTTTCAGTGGCTTTCAGGGAAAATTGATTACAATGATTCTGTTGTCAGGTTATTCAGAGAATTTCTAAAAGAGAAATATTCATTAATAGAGAAAATCAATTTTTTGTATAATACAAATTATAAATCAATTGACGAGATTAATCTTCCGCAAAATAGTATTGAAAACAAAGGGCAATACAGATTTTATTTTGATTTTCACTTGTTCTTCAGAAATTACATTAAGTTATATTTAATGAATCTTCAGCAAAAAATAAAATCTTTTGATATTGACATTCAGCTTACACATAACATACCTGGTTGGATTTATGGAAATGCTGCAGAATTACCGATGCTGGCAACACTGTACTCCGGATTAATGAATGATAAAAGCGATATTGTTTTTGGACTTGATCATATACCGGAATTTATTTCATTCAGGAATGCTCATTCAGATTTGGCGTGCAATAAAGTATTATCAGGGCTGCAGCCACATGCACCGGTTTGGGCTGCTGAATTTCAGGCTGGAACCAGAGAACATCATGTGAAATGTGATGCAAATGATTTAGAAACTTTCTATTTCGCATCTCTCGCTCATGGAATGAAAGGATTTAACTATTATATGTTTTCGCAAGGCGTTAATCCTGAAAACAAAGGATATTACGGAAAAACATTTTATTACCAAACTCCGCTTCTTGCTGATTCATCATCTACAAAACTTTATAGTTCAGTAAAAAAAGTAAACCGGTTTATCAAAAAGTATGAATCTGTTCTTTTGAATAATGAAATTCACTCAGATATCGCAGTCGCAATTTATAAACCATATTTCATGACAGAGTTTATTTCTTCACAAATTAACAAGGAAAGCAGATTAAATGTAAGAAAAATCGGACTGTCAGTTGATCCGCGTTTTCTTAGGGAAGAAATATTGTTTAATGGATTGCTGAGAAGTTTGCAAACTCTTAATTACGCCTACGATATTTATGATTTGGAAAGAGGTGATTTGGAAGCATTAAAAGATTATAAACAACTTTGGGTTACCTCGGCTGATTATATGGACGCAGGAACTCAATTATTTCTTGCTGAATATGTTAAGAACGGCGGAAGTTTAGTTATTTATCCGACATTACCGACATTGGATTTATATCTTAATCCTTGCACAGTCTTAAAGGAGGAACTGAATTTGGAATCCTTTTCTTATCAATCATCAAATAAAATCAGTTCGTTTGGAATAGATGAAATATTTACATACACTGATGAAAAAAATATTTTTACGAACAATGGTGCTGTTTCAGTAGCTACTACAAGAGACAACAAAACTTGTGGCATTAAAAAAACGATAGGAAATGGTTCAGTTATATCACTTGGGTTTTCATTCGGATATACAAGTGATGAACATCTGGAGTTAATCAGAAGAATTGTAAGCGACGGGAAAATAAAACATCATCTTAAAATATCAGACCTGGATATTCAGTATTCAGTTCTAAAAAATGGTGAAAGAGAATTGATTATTTTTCTTAATTATCACAATGAAAAAAAATCTTTTATGATTGATTCAAATAAGGTTGACATTAAACCATTTTCTTATAAAGTTATTGAAAGAAATAAGAAAATAAAAAGCATCGCACAAAAGGAATTAACTTTATGAAAATAAATTTATTGTTATTGTCTGTTTATCTTATTATGAATATTGTGTCATTAGCACAGGATATAACTCCGCCAGCAACTCCACAAAATGTAGTTGGTGTCGGTTATGAAAAACATATTGATATTGACTGGTGGGAAAATTCTGAAAGTGATTTGGCTGGATATAAAATTTATCGCGGTGTTAATGGTATCTATACTTTTTTTACAAATGTTTCAAAGGATATAAGTTATAAAACTATTTATATTGGATCAATCGGTAAGGCATATTATTTCAAGGTAAGTGCTTACGATAATGCAGGCAATGAATCTCCTCTTAGTGACAGTCTGGTAATCACAACTCATGAAATGACAGATGATGAATTCCTTGATATGACTGAGCGGGCGACATTAAGATATTTTTATGAATATGGTCATCCGGTTTCCGGGCTTGCAAGAGAAAGGCTCAATTCAGGAGAAACATGCACAATCGGCGGTTCCGGATTTGGTGTTATGTCTATTGTAGTAGGTGCATATCGTGGATATGTTTCAAGAAATCAGGCAGCCGCAAGAATTTACAAGATATCAGATTTCCTTAAAAATAAAGCTGACAAATTTCACGGTGCTTTTCCTCATTGGATAAATGGAACAAGTGGGAAAGTTATTCCTTTTAGTCAGTATGATAACGGAGGTGATTTAATTGAAACAAGTTTTATGATTCAGGGACTTTTAGCAGCAAGGCAGTATTTTGACGGAGATGATTCAGTTGAAATTAAAATTCGTCAAAATATTACATCTATCTGGGAAGGAGTTGAATGGGATTGGTATAAACGTTATTCTTACAGCACATATTTATATTGGCATTGGTCTCCAAATTATGCATGGCAAATGAATATGAGAATAATCGGTCCATCAGAAGGAATGATTGCATACTTATTAGCAATAGCCTCTCCGACACATAGTGTAAATCCGGTGCTTTTTTATGTAGGTTGGGCAAGTTCCAATTCCTATAAAAATAGCAAATCATTTTATGGAATTCCTTTGTATGTAGGCTGGGATTACGGTGGTCCATTATTTTTTGCTCATTATTCTTTCCTTGGATTTGATCCGCGAAATAAAAAAGATAAATACACAAATTATTTCGTGAATAACAGGAATCATTCTCTGATTAACAGGGCATATTGCATAGCAAACCCCAAAAGCCGGACTGGATATAGCGATGTATGTTGGGGATTGACAGCTAGTGACGATCCTGACGGCTATGCTGTTCATGAACCTTTCAATGATAATGGTACAATTGCTCCGACTGCAGCAATTTCTTCAATGCCATATACACCAAAAGAATCTTTGGATGCATTGAAACATTTTTACAGAACATTTGGCAGTTCTGTCTGGGGTGAATATGGTTTTAAAGATGCATTCAATGAAACAAGAGGATGGTTTGGGAACAGTTATCTGGCTATTGATCAGGGACCTATTATTTGCATGATTGAAAATTACAGAAGCGGATTGTTATGGGAAAAGTTTATGTCAAATCCTGAAACACAACCAATGCTTGATGCTATTGGTTTTGTTCCTGACTCAACCACAGATGCAAATGACGATGAAATTTCATTAGATAATTTTGTATTGCAACAGAATTATCCGAATCCTTTCAATCCAAGCACAACAATTAGTTTTACAATTCCAAGTAGCAGAGAATATTATTCTGTGTTACAAAATATCACTCTTAAAGTTTACGATATTTTAGGAAATGAAGTTGCAACGTTAGTTAATGAACCTAAACCAGCTGGTGTTTATAATGTAAAATTCATAATGAATAATGCTAGTTCCGGAATTTATTTTTACACTTTGAAAGCCGGTTCATTTACTGAAACAAAGAAGATGATTTTATTAAAATGATTAAGAAATTTATTTTAGTCTTTATCATAAGTATTTTTTTTACTGCATGTAATTCAGTTCATGAAACAAAAAATGTTATCCGTTTTTGGGCGATGGGAAGCGAGGCTGAAAATATTTCTAAGATTATTCCTGTTTTTGAAAAGGAAAACCCTGACATTAAAATTAAGGTACAGCAGGTTCCATGGACAGCAGCTCAGGAAAAACTGATAACAGCTTTTGCAAGTGATAATATGCCGGATATGTGTCAATTGGGAAATACATGGATTCCTCAGTTTGTATCACTAAATGCAATTGAAGATTTATCTGAATTTATTAATAAGTCAAATGAGATAAAACCAGATAAATTTTTCAAAGGTATTTGGGAAACAAATATTATTGATAACAAAGTCTATGGAATTCCATGGTACGTTGATACAAGAGTAATGTTTTACAGAAAAGATATTTTTGAAAATGCTGGCTTTACTCAGCCACCCAAAAATTGGGATGAATTATATAATCTATGCAGAAAAATAAAACAGCATAATGAGAGAAATGAATCATATCCCATATTTATTCCCACAAATGAATGGAGTAATTTTATAATTTATGGCTTACAATCAGGTGCTGAATTACTAAAAGAAAATAATACAAAGGGAAATTTTAGTTCAAAGGGATTTAAAGAAGCATTTTCTTACCTGATAAAATTTCATAAAGAAAAATTGACCCCATTTGGAATGATGCAAGTAACTAATGTTTATCAGGCAATGGCTGATGGATATATCTCAATTTACATTTCAGGTCCATGGAATATTCCAGAATTCAAAAATTGGATGAAAGGTGATTTAGCTGATAAATGGACTACGGCAGCGATGCCCGGATATAGAAATGAATATCCCGGTTTGTCACTTGCCGGTGGTTCAAGTCTGGTATTATTCAGGAGTTCAAAACACAAAAAAGAAGTCTGGAAGTTTATTGAATTTTTAAGTCGTCCTGATGTTCAGTTGAAATTTTATTCAACCACTAATAACTTGCCTTCGGTTATTAAATCATGGGAAAATAAATTACTCACAGAAAATGTTTATATGAAAGCATTTTATGAGCAGCTTCAGAATGTTTCTCCAATGCCAAAAATTCCAGAATGGGAACAGATTGTGTTTTCTAAGCTACAGCAGTATGCGGAGTTTGCTGCACGTGAGAAAATGACAGTTGATGAAGCATTAAAAAATCTGGATAAAGATGCAGATAAGATTCTTGAAAAACGCCGATGGTTAGAGAATAAGAAAAGGAGAAAAAATGATAGGTAATAAATCAGGAATAGCATTTTTCTTCTTGGCTCCTGCATTACTTGCAATTGCAATATTCTTTTTCATACCTGTTATTGCCGCTTTCTTAATAAGTTTTACTGACTTTGATATTTACACGCTTGGGAATTTTTCTACAATTCGTTTTATCGGATTGAAAAATTATTTAGAACTGTTCAAAGATGACTTGTTCTGGACTGCATTGGGAAATACATTCTTGTTTGTAATATTAGCTGGTCCTTTATCAATATTTGTTTCTTTGTATGCTGCGATAATTTTGAACTCCAAAATTGTAAAACTTAAGGCTTTGTTCAGGTTGTCATATTTTATGCCTGTGGTTACAACGCTTGTAGCTGTAGCAATCGTATGGCGATTTATTTATCACCCTAATTTTGGAATTGTAAATTATTTTCTTAGTCTTTTTGGAATATCATCAGTGGACTGGCTTGGGAATCCGGATTTGGCATTGCCATCAATTGTTTTAATGGCTGTATGGAAAAACTTTGGTTACAACATGATAATTTTTATTGCCGGTTTGCAAAACATTCCCGAAGAACTTTATGAAGCAGCAAATATTGAAGGAGCTAACAACTGGCAGAAATTCAAGTCAATTACCATTCCGATGTTAATGCCGACAACAATTTTTATCAGCATTATTACGATGATCGGATATTTCCAATTATTTGCTGAACCATATGTCATGACTCAAGGTGGTCCGTTGAACAGAACACTTAGTATCGTACAATATATGTATCAGGAAGGATTTCGTTGGTGGAATATGGGCTATTCTGCATCAATAGCTTTTGTTTTATTCTTTATAATTTTTATCGGAACTATGATTCAGTTCAGAGTGCAAAAATATCTGAGTTCAAAATGAAAAAGATTTTTATTCATCTACTTTTATTTGTTATTGCAATTCTCACTTTATTCCCGTTTTTCTGGATGATATCAGCTTCATTTATGCAGGATGGTCATGCTAGTGTTTTTCCTCCCCGTTTTATTCCTGATGAATTTACATTAACTCAGTACCAAAAATTATTTGAAAGGTTGAGTATAACGAGTAATTTTTTTAACTCACTTTTTCTTTCAGTTTTAGTTACTGTGATTTCGCTTACGTTCAATTCTCTTGCTGGATATGCATTTGCAAAATACAAATTTTCAGGCAAGGAAAAATTATTTAATGTGTTGTTAAGTTCAATGATAATTCCATCACAAGTTACCATGCTGCCACTTTTCCTAATGCTTAAGTCAATGGGATTTATAAATACTTACATGGCAATTATAATTCCCGGATTGGCAAATATTTTCGGAATATTTTTAATCAGACAATTTTGTTTATCTATACCTAACAGTTTAATAGAAGCGGCAAGAATAGATGGGGCAAATGACTTCTATATTTATATTAAAATTATTTTACCTTTATTAACACCAGTTTTGGCAACGCTGGCAATCTTTACTTTTCTTGGGACATGGAATGATTTCTTATGGCCTTTGATTGTGCTTACAGATGATTCAATGTACACGCTTCCGGTTGCATTATCTAATTTAATGCTTGAACATTCCAAAGACCCAGAATTAATGATGGCTGGCTCGCTTATTACAGTTTTGCCGGTAATTATAGTTTTCCTAGCATTGCAGAAATATTATATTAAAGGAATTATGATGGGCAGTGTTAAGGAATGATTGCTATGAATTTTAAGATAAGTTTAATTTTATGTTTCCTGATTTTATTCCCGACTTTTAACACAGCGCAGTCATCGGACAGTATACTTGCAAAAATTGGCAGCGAAAAAATTACTATCGAGGAATTCAAAAACAGATTTGAACTAATGCCTCATCTGAATTATCCTACAAAAAATATAGATTCACTGAAAGAACTCTTTTTATATTCTCTTGTCGCTGAAAAACTTTGGTATTCAGAAGCTGTAAAAAAAGAAATTGATACTTCAGCTATTATCGGCAATTCAATAAATGCACTGAAAAATTTAATCATTAAAGATGAAGTATTCAGAAATGAAGTTGAATCAAAAGTTACTTTTTCTGCTTTTGATTTAGCAAAGGGAATGAACAGAATAAATAAGAATTTATATGTAAAGGTTGTTGCATCAAAAGATAGCAATGAAATCAGAATTATTTATAATCTTGTGCATGAAGGGAAGAATTTTGATTCGTTACTGATTTCCAGAAACGAATTTAAGTATCAGTCAAAACCAATTAAAATGTCACTTGGCTCTATTGATGATGAAAATGCTGAGGATATTGTTTTTAATCTCGGTATAAATGAAATATCTCCGATTTTATATTTTAAAAATCAGTGGTATATATTTAAGTTAATTGGGTATGAAGCGGATTCAACTATTGCACTAAATACGGATGAAACAAAGAACAAGGTGAAAACTATAATTACAGACAGAAGAAGAAGGGAAGTTGGCGGAAGATTTATTGACAATATTCTCGGAGGAAAATCAATAAATGCAAACGGAAATATTCTGAATCACTTTAATGAAAAATTATTAACTGTGCTTGAAACCAAATTACAGAACAGAAAAGATTCGCTTTCAAATCCAGAACTGAATGAATTCGATTACTATTTATTAATGAAGGCGATTGAGCACAAGAAATTAAATGCAGTTTTATTTAATGTGGATTCATATTCTTACACGTTGACGGATTTCATTTATTATCTTATTTACCAAAAAATAAATATTGATATTAGAAAACCGGATGAAGTAAAAGGAATTCTTCAAGCAGCATTAAAAGATTTTATTGAAAGCAGCGTAATTGTTCAATTCGGGAAAATGAAAAATTATGATTCTCATCCTTCAGTACAAAGATATTTGAAATCATGGATTACTTTTTACTATTCAGAATCAATGATGCAGAGTATTGCAGATTCAGTTAAAAAATCTTCTGCCGATATTAATTATAATCTTAGCAAAGATGACAAATTAGAAAGAAAAAAGATTCAGGTCAATATTGCTGAAATTCTTACTAAAAATATTTCTGTCGCGGAGAAAATATTGGATGAAATTCAGAATGGAAATGATTTTAATGAAATTGCCGGCAGATATAACGAAAGAGAAAACACAAGGAAAAACAATGGTATATGGGGATATTTTGTTGCTGATTATGCAGGCGGAATAGGTGAAATTGCTGTCAAATTAAACATTGGTGAAGTGTATGGACCAATAAAAACTAACGAAGGATATTCTTTTATCAAACTTCTTGATAAAAGAGTTTTACCTGATTCTCTTTTGAAAAAAGATGATGAGAATAAAGAATTTGAAAAGATGAAATATTCTTATGATAAGTTGAATGAAATATTAAACAAGAAGACAAGCAAATTATTTGAAAAATATAATCCTGAAATCAACACTGAATTGCTTAAATCTTTAGAAGTAAGTTCATTAAACTCTTTTACTTATCGGTTAATCGGATTTGGCTGCAAGATTGCAGCATTTCCGATTACAATTCCACTTTATGAATGGAAGAAAGGAATCAAAAAAAATATAAATGTACCCTGAGGGAAAAATGGCGTATGTTGAGTTAAAAAATATTTCCAAGATTTATGATGACGGAACAAAAGCAGTTAGTAATGTCAATATTCAAATCAAGGATAAAGAGTTTGTTGTTTTAGTCGGACCTTCCGGCTGCGGGAAAACTACAACACTGCGAATGATAGCAGGACTCGAGGAAATATCAGAAGGAGAATTATACATTGACGGGAAACTTGTAAATTCACTATCTCCGAAAGATCGTGATATTGCAATGGTATTTCAAAATTATGCTTTATATCCTCACATGAATGTTTATGATAATATTGCTTTCGGATTAAAATTAAGAAAATTCAACAAAGATGAAATTGATAAAAGAGTAAAAGAAGTTGCGGATATACTGGGACTTTCAGAAAGTTTAAGAAAAAAACCAAAATCATTATCAGGCGGACAAAGACAACGGGTTGCTCTCGGCAGGGCAATTGTTCGAAATCCAAAGGTATTCCTTTTTGATGAACCTCTGAGTAATTTGGATGCAAAATTGAGAGTTCAGATGAGAGCTGAAATTTCGAAACTGCATAAAAAATTAAATGCTACTATAATTTATGTTACTCATGATCAAGTCGAAGCAATGACAATGGGTGACAGAATAGTTGTTATGGAATCCGGATTAGTTAAGCAAACAGATTCTCCGATGAAGATATATCAAAATCCTGTTAATAAATTTGTTGCCGGTTTTATCGGAACTCCGTCAATGAATTTTATTGAAGGCAAGTTAAATTTTAAAGATTCAATTGTATTTGTCAGCAAGCAAAGTAAAATTGATATCCCAATTATGAATGAACAAATAAGGAATGAAAAAAATAACAATAAGGAAGTAATCCTTGGAATTCGTCCTGAAAATATTTTATTGAACAATCGCAAAGAAGAATCAGGAAGATATTTTGAATTCAAATCCAGAGTTGAATTAATTGAACCATTAGGCAGTCAGATGCTGATTCATCTGTTTTTCGGAGAGCAGCCAATGATCGCTGAAATATCCGGAATGGAAAGTGTTGACAGGGAATCAGAAATCAGTTTCTATATTGATTTAACTAAAGTTCATTTATTCTACAAAGAGAATGGGAAAAATTTACTCTCATTATAGTAAAATTATTTACCAAATTGTGCTGACTTGATAATCGGATATATAGTTAATTAAGAACAACTATCTTTCCTGTAGAAAAAAAAGTTGTTGATATTTAATGTGCAAATATAAAACCGCTTGCCAAATCTGTAGCATCAACAATTTATTTGATTAATACCATATGTTTGGTTTTTGATAAATTTCCTATATCAAGCTTATATAAATAAACCCCACTTGATAACTGATAATTATCGGAAAAAAATACAAAAGAATATTCTCCTGCTTCTTTTTCTCCTTCAAATAATGTTGCTACTTCTTGCCCAAGAAGATTGTAAAGCTTTAAAGTTACATGTTGAGTCGAAGAATTAATAAACTTGTTATGCGGAACGTAAAATTTTATAGTGGTTGCCGGATTGAATGGATTGGGATAATTTTGGAACAGATTGAAATCAGATGAATTTTCTTTTAATGAATAATTTTCACTTACATGAGTTATATTTTTTGATTGAGCAAATAACCATTTGAACAACAAAGGGTTATTATAAGATTCAGCCCACACAGCATGCCCACCTTCAGGGTATTCTGTATAGAAATACTTTTGTTTATTATCAATGAAGAAATTTATTGCAACAGATGAGAGATTATTTGTACCTATAACAAAAGCCCCAGATCTATTTAAAGCTTCTATCATTTTTTGGGAAGCGGTAATAGGAACTACATTATCTTTAGCTCCATGAAAGTCCCATATTGAAATATGTTTTATATTTTTTGCCTGAGTGCTGTCTCCACCTCCGCTCATTGGAATTGCGGCAGCAAATTTGTCAGGGAAACGTGATATAATATCCCATGTTCCATATCCCCCCATTGAAAGTCCTGTAACATATAATCTGTTTTTATCAATATTAAACTCATTAAGCAATGAATCAATTAAGTTATTTACGGTCAAGATTTCATTGCTTACGGGTACTTGATTAACACGATATTCACCAGTTGACCAATCACTATCAACCCATCTGTTTTCAGGTGGACATTGAGGAGCTACAACAAAACATTGGTACATTGATTGATTACTGCTGTCTGCCCATGAAGTTGCAATACGATGATATTTTATATGGATTTCATTATCTATACCTCTTTCACCAGCACCGTGAAGACAAAGTACTAATGGATATAACTTGTTTTTATCATAATTATCCGGGATAAATAATCTGTAAGGTAAAGTTGTTCCATAAAAAGTATGTGTTCTTTTAGCAAATTTGTTAATAATTTCTTCTTCAGTCTGTGCATTCATAGTTAATGATATAAAAATAATACCGAGAAAAATTAGTATAGTATTTATTTTGAAATATTTATGCATATAATCCTCCGAATTTATTTTAATAAAAGCATTTTAATCATTTTTTCAAAAGTACCCGATTGTAATTTAACAAAATAAACACCGCTTGAAATATTTTTTGCGGAAAAATTTACTGTATAACGTCCAACGGGAAGAAAATTATCAGCAAGTGTTACTAACTCCCTGCCAAGAATATCATAAACTTTTAATTTTATATATGCAGGTTTTGTTATTTCATAAATAATTTTTGTTTCCGGATTGAAAGGATTAGGGAAATTCTGGTAAAGATGAAATTTCTCAGGAATCAGATCTGATTTAACTTCATCAATTTTTGTTGTTAGTGTATCCCAAATACCTCTTTCAACAACTTTATTAAAAATAAACCTGTGTCCCTTATCATTTAGGTGAATTCCGTCTCCAGAATTAAACTGACTAAGAATCATCCCGTTTGTCTGAGCTAATCCGTCCCAAACATTGATTGCATTTTCCCCATAAATTAATAAGATTGAATCTTTGACTGTAATTAGATTTTGTCGTTTGGTACTTTCTGCAAAATCTCTTGGTTGTGTTGTAGTTGCCCAAACTTTAGTACCCAAAAGCGTTGCTTCGTTAATAATTTGCTTAAAATTGGCAAGCTGCTCACTTACTGTGTAACCCATATTAGCATCATTACTAGGAAGGTTAATAATAATAGCTTGCGGTTTATAAGAAAGAGCAAAAGTAATATTATTATTTGTTTTAGGAGTTGGTCTGCTAGCAGGAGGAATAAAATATGAAGGCATAACATCATATGTTGTATATCCGCCAACAGCCAGATTAATTACATATGCTGTTGAATCAAAACTATGAACATAATTTCTAAATCTGCCAACCCATGAACTGTCAGAACTTGAAGCACCAGTTCCGGCAGCAGTAGATGAACCGAGTACAACAATAACTTTAGATGAATCACCACTAATTATTTTACCACCATACATTCTGATATCATCCAAATAAACAGTATTCTGAACGTTATCACTTGTATCTTGTCCAAAGAAAATAGTTTTTATTTTTGTTAAATCAGCACTCCCTGCATTTTTCTTGAATACTGAAAGCGGCACTTTAATTTGATTCCATTTCAGAGAATCAATATAATTTGAGTATGAACTAAGTTTAATTTTATAAGTTTTTTTATTCGAAAGGTCTTCTAAATAAATTAATGGAAGTTTTGATGGTAAAATCGGTTTTTCAGAAAATACTCTTAATGAAAGAGTATCTTTTGTTGTTATATCATGTCCTATCCAACCAATGCTTGCAACAGCAATTCCCCAGTCGCCACCAATTGCAGAATTCCAATTTAGTTTTAATGAATAATTACCAACCAGTGAAAATAAATTAGTTACAGGGAATTTATTTCCAACTATTTCAAGTGTACTAGGAGGATTTGCAAAACCCCAACTTGGATCGTAATAATTTGAGGTAGGACTGTCACTAAAGAAAACATAATCCTGAATATTGGCTTGTTTCTTTTCAACAATACTAAAAAAATTGTCACTGATGTCAGAAACGAGTGTATCTTCTGTATCCGAAATTTTGATCAAAACAGAACTGCTTAATAAATCAGGAATTTTCCACAAATAATCTCCTGAAGTCGTTAAGTAATTTTTCGTTATTTCCTGCCAACTTTTTCCGCTGTCAGTTGAAAAATAAATATTAATATTGCTTATATCTTTTCCTGAAAAGAAAATCTTTTTAGTTGTTCCATTTTCCCATTCCTGAAAACCATTTGGAGAAATTAAATGAATAGTTTTAGAAGGAGCCGAAATTGAAAAAGTATCAGAACTTGTATCTGATAGAAGAGAATCTTCAAGATCATAAATTCGGATTAATGCTGATGACGTAGGTGTATTTGGTATAGTCCATGAGTAAAAACCACTGTCAGCATCTGTAGTATCAATAATATTCCAAGTATTTCCAGCATTAGAAGAAAATTCAATAACGATTTTATTAACCAGATTACTTGTCCATAAAATATTTTGAGAAGAATTAATTAAAAAATTCTCGCCACCGTTTGGTGAAATTAGATTCAGAGATTTATTTACTGTATTTTGTATGTCATATCTGAGAATTCTGTTGTTTCCCCAATCAGCAACCCAAATATGATTGTTTTGCTCATCAACAAAAATAGCACGCGGTGTATTATAGCTTGTAGAAGTAGGAGGATTTAATGCAGGACTAGTATTGAAGTCAATTTGCCCCCAAACATAATCCGCATTGCTTCCGTTTGATTTGTTTTTTGCATCTTCGAAAATTACTATGCGGTGGCTGTTCTCCTGTACGACATAAATTCTTCCTTTAGAATCTCCAAAAACATAACGAAGGTTTGTAAATCCATTTTGAGTTACATTTGATGAAGAACTTGTAAAATCCGGTTGCCCCAAGACACCATCAGCTGCAGCACCGTTAGATTTATTTTTTGCATCTGTAAATTTTAAAACGCGTTTATTCGTATACTCACTCACCCACAAATTTCCGTCATTATCAACAAAAACACTATTAGGATTATTCATTCCGATTGCAGAAGTGGATGAATTTGAAGTGGTAAAATCCGGTTGCCCTAAAACACCATCAGCATTGCTGCCATTAGTTTTGATAGAAGCATTCAAATACTTCGTTACTCTGTGATTTCCAAATTCACTTACCCATAAAGTTCCATCAGAATCAACATATAAACCAACAGGTCCTCGTAATCCATTAACAGAAGTGTTTCCGACCTTCGAATAAAAATCTGGTTGTCCTAATACTCCATCAGCAGTCGCTCCGGTTGTTTTATTTGAAGCATCATCAAATCTTAAAATCCTATTATTGCCGTAATCGCCCACCCACATTCTTCCTTCATTATCTATGAAAATCCCAATAGGAGTATTAAATTTTGATTCTGACAGTCCAGATGATTTTGACTCAAAATCTGTTTGTCCAAAGACTGCCTCAGCAGAGGAGTTGTTGATTAATGAATTATCTTTAGACCATCTTAAAATTCGGTTATTAGCCCGATCAACTACAAATAATTTACCCGACGTTGGGTCAATAGCGATTCCGTTTGGCCCATTTAATAAAGTTGATGATGTTCCGGAATTTTTACTTATAAAATCAACTTGACCCAATATACCATCTGTATTTGGATTGTTGTAGTATTGTGCATTCAGAAAACTGACGGAACTTAATATTAGTAAAGTTAAAAAAGCAGATATTTTCATACAACCCTTTGTTTCCATTGGAATATGATAAAATGCAAACGATTACATTAGTTAAAATAATAGTCTAAAAGTTTTTTAGCAAGCAATAATTAGGGTTTGCTGAAAAAGTAAAACTTAGTTTATTAAGCTGCTCTGTATTCAATTCAGTCTGAAGCATACCCTATTCTAAAAATTGCAAGCATTTTTCCGATCTGCAAAAAAGGCCAAAAAAGA